>Ga0315904_10005066_pt1 | contig 18435 bp, 17 predicted proteins | sample LakEriMetagenome_6_FD_203529 | JGI IMG/M metagenome (GOLD analysis project Ga0315904, IMG submission 203529) | Freshwater fungal communities from buoy surface, Lake Erie, Ohio, United States - Buoy 12 MA120 | ecosystem: Environmental > Aquatic > Freshwater > Lake | place: USA: Lake Erie, Ohio...
GTTCGGGGGTGGGTGGACGGCCCATCCCCATAATCGTCACAAAAACAACCTCATCCTCTCTGCGTATAAACTCCTAAAAATCCGCCGCGGATGGCGTAGATCTTTAGGATGTTGTTGATAGCTATCAGGGTGCCGACCGGTTCGGAGCAGGTGTCTTGCCATACTACCACCTTGTTGATCGGTGATGGGGGTGATACTCCGTCGCTAAATAGGGTCAGTTGACCAAAGGCCCGAAAGACTTCGGTGATCCTCAATGGCTCGTCATGCGGTGTGATCGTACGCTCGGCGTCTGGGGGCATCTGCCAATACTCTCCCTGGCTGGTCATGGGGATGCGCTCGGCCCAGATCTTGTCAAAATTTTTAAAGAGCTTCTTTGATAGTTTGGCATATAGCTGCAAGGTCTTGGCCGCTAGAGAGTCGCTGTCATCACTGTGGTTAATCGAGATCTTTTCCTGCAAAAGGATATCTCCAAAATCCCAGGTATCGGTCATGGAGTGAATTGTTAATCCGGCTGCTTCGGGATGTTTTAGTAAAATGTACGGGGCCGGCCAGGGGCCTCTGCCTTGCGGGAGTAGAGTGGAATGAAAATTTATACACTTTATGCTCTCGTCGTTTGGTACTGGGATTTTGTAGTCATACGCTGCGGAGATTAGGAGCTCGACTCCTTGGTTCTTTAGCTGTTGTATGTGCTCTTTGGTTACAGCACCGACCACAAATTGAGCGTTCATTTCTTGGGCAAAGTGATGAATTTGGGTGCTCCAGCCGCTTTCAAGTGGGCACGATGTAAAGACGTGCGTGACTGTATGGCCGGCTTCACGAATGTTGTGGTGTAATGGCGCCACAAAATCACAGCTGCAAAGCGCGATCTTCATATAATTCTTGGTTTCTCAAAGCGGGTTTTCTAACGATTCTTTAGAAAACGATCTTACCAGAACATAAATCTAAACGGGGCTCTGGTCTACCTGAAGAAATGGTCTGAAGGGTGGATTTATGTGGCGCTTTTAGGCTCAGGAATGTTTGAGATTAAAGGTTTTATTTATAGTTGCATAGTTGGGTCGGGTGATGACTTTGCAAATTGGTGGCTTTTTGTTTTTGGCCTCATTCATCAATTTGCAAAGATGAATGAGACCGAGGGTGCTTTAGTCGCCTGACGAAGCATTAGCTTCACTCAGCAGTAATGTCTCCTCAAGGGTGCTTTCTATTCCTCCCTCAACAGATAGTAGTGAGTCTGAGGTAAGCTCTGCCAGATCTTTAAACGAGGCATCGAACTCTCCGCTGCTTGCGGTCTCCTCTGCTGACTTTGATGAGGTGCGTGCAGCTGAGCCTATATAACCAACTCCGCAGCTACGTCCATTACACTCGACTACAACGGCTGCAATTACAGATGCGGTGCCGTCACTCGCTTCTTTGAATTCTATTGCTGATGATTGCCGACAGGAGTTCTGTAGAGTCTCATCGCCGCGCACGTTGAATCCATCTTTGTCGATCACCTGGCCAGATAGGTTGCTATTTCCTATTCGCAAGGTGACTGATGAGCCGCGGTGGGTGACGTATGCGGTATCGCTCAGGGTTTGAGGGGCAGAGCTTCGACACTGATCGACTGCCTTATTCGCTCTAATTTGCCAAGTACCGTTGTAGGCGCCTGGGGGTGAGCTATCTCCACCACCGCCGCACCCTGCTACGGTGATCGCCACAAGTGCGGCTGAGAATTTGATAATTGAGCTAATCTGATGGTTGTATGTTTGCATTTCTAAATAACCACAAAAGTAAGCGTTAATTACCTGCGGTCTTTAGCACTCATCGATGCCGGTAAGGAAGGAGGTGTATCGGCAGATGAGTTAGGTGCAGGGCCCAGGCCAATTTAGTAGCTTGGCGTGTCTCATCGCGTGAAACACGTACTTGCCCTGAATTCAGCTAAGGCCATACTGGCGATTAAAGATTGTAGAAATATCGCTGTATTTTCGTGTCTTCTCCAAAGTGTAAAATCACCGCTGAATTGCTGGAACGCTCCCGAGTTGGTGAAACGGCAACGTTTCTTAAACGTGCCATGCTGTTTCTTGAGGACCTTAAAAAAAAGCGTTATCCAAATGCTTCTACGCTGGCGCGGGTTAGTGGATGTTCGCGTAGTACTGCAATGCGGACGATTGATCGTTTGCGCTATGAATTCGGTGTTCCCATTGAATACGAAGATACGCATCGTGGTTACTATTTGACGCAGTCCGACTACACATTGTCAATCTTGCCACCATCACGAGAGGAGTTGCTGGTGCTGTGTCTCGTTTCAGACCTGGCATTACTGATTGGTGATACCTCTGTGCAAGGAGCTATGGATGCTTTCTGGGCGCGCGTTGCCATGGGTAGGTCTGATATAGAGCGCGATCGTTTTCGCAAACGTTTTAAGATTGAAGCGCAGGAGTTGTCTCGAATGTCGGGGGTTGACCTGCTTGGGCTATTGGTGATGTGCCATCAAGATCATTTGGTGAGCGTGAGTTATCGCTCTCCGTGGAGTGATGCTGGAGAGATTGAGTATGTCGGGCGCTTTGAGCGAGTGCGTGTGACTCATGGTCGCACGCATGTGCTGTTTGCGTGTTCAGATGGTACAAATGTTGTGCTTAACGCGTCTTTTATCGACAGTGTAAAGGTAGTGCACAATCAAAACATTGAGCACCTTTTAGGGTGTCCCGTCAGGTATCCTGATGGGCATTGGTATGCGGGGGATGGAGGCTGGTCTGGAGCTACTACAGAGCTGATTGAGGTTTCTATTGCTGCCCCAGCCTCACGATACTATGGGTCGCAGATCTGGCACATCGCTCAAGAAGATAGTTGGGATGGTGAGACCCTTATACGACGGTTTCCTAGCGTGATTTCGGCTGAATTGGCGGGGCGTATTCTTAGCCTTGGTAGGGCTGTGGTTTCAGTTCGGCCGGCAGCGGTTTTAGAGCAGCTCCAGAGAGACGTAGAAAACCTAAATCGTTTGTGCGCTACGCCTGAGGTGGTTGAGACGGGTTAGAGAGCTGGGCTTAGGGCAAAATAAAGGTCTATGGCGTTTTCCAGAAGCACGTCGCGAAGTCCCTGCTTTTGGAGAACGCTATTGATTCGCGGATGCGAATCAAAACAACAATCTATATTGATGTAGGGCAAAAGCCTTGCCAGTTTTATAGGGTCTAATCGAGCTTAAGGCTTAAATTGCATCCGTAAAGAGAATAGCTCAACTGGGCGACCTTAACTTTTTGCTCTTGGATGTTCTTTGTTGACGCTTGAGATATCAGGGTAGCGTCAATTTGCTATGGGAGAATCCAAACACCTAAAGTCTTCATGGCATGCCCAGATCATGCCATTAGGTAAGCTGGCTGGGGTAAAAACATCACTGCGCTACGTAGATAAACGAAACGGTTAGCCGCGGATACTCAAAGCGCTGCACACTCCGACCGGCATCGCGTAACAGTTTTTCCACACTGGTTCCGTGAGCTAGGTCAACCAGGATAATGGCAGGGGTTCCGCGCTCAGCCAGTACTTTTGGAACATTCTCTAGTGGTTTCTCAGGCGAGCCTGTAAATCCTTTGGCTTTTGGAAACACTAGAGCGATCGTAGATTCTTCTAGATTTAATTTGTGATTGGAAAGATCGATAAGGTGGGCCACAGCTGCTGTGTCGATTGGTAAATTAATCAGCCAAGTTTCTGTGTTTGTAATTCGCGAGCGGAAGGGATCGACAACTCTTTGATAGTAATACCAGTTCCACTGCGCCCAGATAACGCCGATCGCACACACGGTGACTACACGGGTGAGTGGAAAGCGATTAAATAGATTAAAAAAGATGAAGTCAGTGCCAGTGGCAAGTGCGAATGGAATCAATAATGAAAAGAGGACGAGGTGGGGCGAAAAATTGCCCTCTACCATCAGCGCTGACGCAATAAATGTCAGGAATGCAATCGAGATAAGGTAAATCGAGAGGGCTTCCCGTTTTAGTGCTCGCAGCAGGGTAACTAAAAATCCAACGATCACTAGCGGAGCGATCCACCACGGAATTGGAGACTCTATAAAATTATACTGCTCTCCTGAATCAGAGGCATAGAAGAACTTAGCTGTTTGAAGGATGTTAAACCATACAATGTCAACTGGAGCCATTGAAGGCTCTTTCATCATTGAAGCGAGGTGCTTGATGTTATGAGGCTGTAGAATAAATGTGCTGCCAAGGCGCGAGAGGAAGCCGTTGTAATAAATATAGAATATTTGTGGACCAAACGAGATAAGTAACCCCAGGATGCCGCAGATAGTAACGCTCAGAAATCGCTTTGGGCTCTTCCACAAAACTGGGGTCTGCGCTGTTGAGGGCATGACCCCAAAGAGTACGGTCAGCACCATTGCGATTGGTAACACCTGCGTAGCCGGATAGACTAGCATGCCGAGGCCCATAAATAGGCCCGTTAAGAAAGCTGTGCGAGCTGATGTACTGGTGACAAACATGGCGAAAGCCCAGCTAATAAGGCTAGCTAAAAGGATTGCGTGTACGTAAATAAACCCGGTGCGCGAGAAGTGCACATGTAAATGAAACGGAGTGGCGAACAATAGTGCTAGAAGCGCCATGCGCGGTCCGAATCCGCGTTTCACAAAGAGCCAAAAGAAAAGTAGTGACAGCGTCCCGCAGATTGCAGAGGAGATGCGTAGGGTCCAGACTGAATCCTCTCCGGTGAGTTGGGTGGGGATGCTGGCTAACCAAAAACCGAAACTAGGGTGACCGCCGAATAGCGAGCCGGATAAAATGGCGTACGGTGTCCAGCTCTCTACCAGGCGATAGCCACGCGCTACCGTTGATGCTTCGTCGTTATGGATCTGCATCGGGAAGTGGGTCAGGTACATGCAACGGATCAGCGCCGCGCCGATAAGTAGTACGATAACTGCGCAGCCTACAAGAAGCTTCCAACGCTTCTGATCCGCATAAGAGTCATTGTGTACTGCCATCCCTAGTCCTCCCAGAACCATTCCGGTTTATGGAAATAAAATCACGCGGCGAACGCTATCGCAAGATGTTGTAGTTGTGGTTGCGCGCGGTACGGGGGTTTTACTCGCCCGAGGCGCTTTGCGATAGGGCTGTCGCATGAGCCACAGTTGAAATAGCAATCAATGAGACCCCGCCAAAGGGCTTTGTTAAGAGCGGATCTATAGGGCGTAAAAATGGGACAAGTCTATCAAAGGTCTTGGTATCGCGGACTCGTATCGTACGGCGTTTGCGAACACACCCTGACCACCACCAGCCAAGCATACCGACTAGATTGTGGTCGAGCATTGCTTCTACATGCATACCGTTTTCGCTAAGGACGCGGGTAAGCTCTGGGCGGGTGTAGCGCCGAAAGTGGCCAAGGTCTTCGTCCATGCCGTTGTACACCGCTGGGTTGGCCGGAACGAGGATAACCAGTTTGCCGTCTGGCTTGAGTAGCTCGCGCATGTGCTGCACGGCGATGTCGTGATTCTGAATGTGCTCCAAGACATTTGAGCAGATAATTGTGTCGAATTTCTCTCGTAAGAGGGCGGGCGGAGGGGGCTCTTCTGCGTTCCAGATCTGAGTTGAGAGTCTGCCATCGCTAACTAGTCGATCTCGAAGGGTAGCCAGAGATGATTCACTAAGGTCTGTGGCCACAAACGATTTAACTCGGTCTTTTGCGAGCACTTCAGCAACTATGTTGCCGATTCCTGAGCCAACCTCCAGCACTCGTTCGCCGATTGCAGAATCAATTCGCTCGCAGATCCACGAGTTATACTTCTTTGCGCCTTCAAAGGCTTCGAGTGTATCAACGCCTACATCAGGATCGATGGGTGGCATGACCATCACGCGCTTTATGGCATCTCGATCGATTGCAAAATCGTTGTCGCCAAGCGAGAAGTATAAAATATGAAAAAAAGCAGCGATACCGTCGAGCCAAGTGATTTTTTTGCCCTCGGCATAAGAGCGTCCGTAGTAGCGCACCGGCACTTCGTACACTGAGCAGCGAAGTTTAGCTATTTTTGCCGTCACTTCGGGCTCAAAACCGAAACGCTCAGAACGCAGCTTGATATTCTGGATAATTTCACGCTTGAAGGCCTTGTAGCAGGTCTCCATGTCTGTGAGATTCAGGTCGGTAAAGATATTTGAAATTAGAGTGAGTAGTTTGTTGCCCAGACTGTGCTTGAAGTAAAGCACGCGGCGCTCTCCATGAAGAAAGCGCGAGCCATAAACAACATCGGCTCGGTGGCATTCGATCGGTCTCAAGAGCGCCTGATAATCATCTGGGTCATACTCAAGGTCAGCGTCTTGAATAATGACGATATCTTTTGTGGCTGCCTGAATTCCGACGCGTACGGCTGCTCCTTTACCCGCATTTTTCATCTGCAGGATAACTTTAATCTCAGGGTCGTCGTGGAAATCTCGTAGAATCTGGCGGGTGCCATCGGTTGAGCAATCATCGACGATGATGATTTCCTTCTCGTACGGTGTAGCTTTGACACGACGAATAATTTCGCGGATCGTTTTGCGCTCGTTAAAAGCTGGGATGATGACGCTGATTGAGAGCTTCTGGTTTGTCACGTCTAACACTCAAAAATACGTAGTAGGTTCTCGCACGCTGTCGATAGTTAGTAGCAGAAGACTCCGACTCCTCGCGGACTCTTCTCGCTCGCTTTAGTGTAACCGCTCAAACCCCTGACAGCGAGGGGCTATTAGGTTCTGCTACGCCCAAAATACTGGCACAGGTTAGCGATATTTAGGATGCTTAGAGGGCTCAGTTTCGTTCGCTTTCCCCTGAAAAAAATGAGGTAAAATGGGCATCAATGCGGGGTGAATTTACTATGGGCTGATAAGGCGCCTCTTTAGAAACAGCGTCACGTTAAGCTTTTAGTTCGCTATAGTGATGTGCAAAAGTCCTTGCCAGTAAAACTGGCAAGGCTTTTGCCCTACATCACCATAGGTTGTTGTTTTGATTCGCATCCGCGAATCGATAGCGTTCTCCAAAAGCCGGGGTTTCGCTACGGACTTTTGGAGAGCGCTATAATCGAATTACTTTCAGTCGGTAATGGGCTGCTTGTCCCAATGGGTGGTATTTTTAGGGGTAAAGCGGCTAAGGAGCGCTGTTTAAACAACCTTTATCTAACCGTGGTTTAAAGTTGGCAAGGAGCCAAGGGGCTGGGGGGTAGTCGTGGTAGCGGTGGAAGTTTCCTCAGGATCTTCTAAGTTCCTCAGCAAACGCCAACACCTCTTCAAGCGTATTAATCGAGCGGTTTATACCCTCAAGCCTCCCGGCCCCGGTTACTACAAAGCCGCCCGGAGTGCGTTCAACATAAATGCACGGCACGTTGCGCGCGTCACAATCGAGCCACCACGAGTTACGTAAAGCTGTACGGGTAGAAGAGGTAAGCAGCAAAAATCCTCGCTCACGCGCAATCGAGAGTCGTTTAAGCTCGTCTTGTCGCAACCGATGGCGGATCTGGCGGCTGCCGGCGCGGCTCTTTGATGGCTTGCCGCGAATGAGCTTCTCTACGTCGTCGGGGGATAGGGTCGGGTTTCGGTCCATGGTGTTTTACTCTTTCGGGTGGTTGAATAAAGAGAGCTGTTCGGTGTCGGATTGCACAGTCTGTGGGGTTGCTCGCGGCTTCTTGGCACGCCGTCTGGGAGAGGCGCGGCTTCCGTGCTTGTTAAGAGTGGATTGGATAGCACTCTTTGCCGCAGAGCCTCTACGGAAGGTGGTAAGAATTTCGCGCGCCTTACGTACAGCGAGCTGATGCTCAACTATGCGAGTGGGGTACGCTGCGCCTGGTGTGTAGTGAAACTCACGTTGTTCGAGGGGAGAGAGCTTCCACGGTTCATGGACGAGTTTATCTGGGATATTCGAGAGTTCAGGAACCCATCGTCTCACAAAGTTTCCCTTAGGATCGTGATCGTAGCCTTGCTTTACAGGGTCGTAGATCCTAATGGCATTGATTCCTGTTGTTCCTGACTGCATCTGAATCTGTGGGTAGTGGATCCCTGGTTCGTAATCAAGGAACTGCTGGGCTAAAAAGTGCGCAAAAAGGCGCCAATCAAGGAAGAGATCGTAGGCTGCAAAGCTTACTAACATGGCGCGCATTCTAAAATTGATCCATCCGGTAGCGCGCAGCGAGCGCATGCATGCATCTACGAAGGGATATCCAGTGTTTCCTTCACACCAGGCTTTAAGGAACGTTTCGTTGCCGTGTTGCCCACGCATTGAATTAAGCGCACGGATAAAACATTCAAACTCGATGGCCGGCTCGCTTTCAAGCTTCTGTATGAAGTGACAGTGCCAATGAAGTCTGGCGTCAAAGGCGCGTAGCGATCGGAGCCACGAGCCGCGTAGCGTGGGATGAAGAAGTCTGATCTCATTCTGTCTAGCTCTTGTTGCCGACACGACGTGGCGCATTGAGATGTTGCCCCAGGCCAGATATGGGCTGAGCCGAGAGCCGTGCTGCGCCGCGGTGATAGGGCTTGAGATAGCGCCTGAGTAGTGCTCTCCTCTATATTGAAGAAATGACTCTAGGCACTGCTTTGCAGCACGCTCGCCTGGCGCTTGGTGCAGTGAGGATGGAGAGAACTCGGGCGGTGGGGCGGGTATCTCACCTGGCTCAATCGGCACGGGCAAAAGTTTAGTAGGGGAAGCCGCTGGGGGTTTAGACATAAAGGTCTCCCAGCGCTGGCTCCACATGTCTCGGTTCTTAAGTCTGCGGATAACTCCAAACTGAGCGGGTTCGTTCCACGTTACACCGTGAGAGCGGCACCAGTCTAATACTGCTCTGTCGCGAGCATACGTTGACTCATTGCCTGTCTCTTCGTGAGACCAGAGCACAAACGAACCAAAGCGGGTGCGCAGATCCTCAAGCACCGAGAGGATGCTACCAGTTCTAACGACGAGTGGCTGACCAAGCGCGGCTAATTCGTTACGTAACTCCTTTACTGACTCGGTCACCCACCACAGGTGCCGAGCGCTCATATCAGGAGCGCGCCAGATCTCGGGTTCAAATACGTAGAGTGGTAAAGTGGGTCCGTCTACGCAGGCGAGAGCGAGCGCGGCGTGGTCTGTGACGCGTAGGTCGCGCTTAAACCATACTACCTGAAGGGGTAGCTTTGATTGAGAGAGTAGTTGCTTGGCCATGGTTACCGGCATGAACAGGATACTACGGATAGGCGAAGTCTTCACATATAGCAGAGGTTTGGTTTGATAAAAGCCGCGAGATTGGCTGGTAGTGCTATGAGGCGGGACGGTAAGCCCGCATTTTTCATGAAACTGCGTCGCGAGAGTGTCGAGAATGGTGATTTTTCGGGCCCGGAGGGCGCATTCAAAAACCGATTTTTAGGGCTTCTATCGTATCGAGATACCTTTGGGTCTGAAAATCGGTTTTTGAACCGAAAAAGCGCCGTTATCGGCGCTCGCAGCAGCTGGCTTCATGAAAAATGCGGGTTAGACGCGCCCTGGTCAGGTGGTATTCGGTAGGGTACATTCCGGGAGTATGTCTCAGATATGGCCTGCAACCCGCGCTGCTGCATTAGCAGCGCTCGATGATTTTCTTCCAAGAGTTCCTCAGTACTCGTCGCGGCGTGGTTTTGCAACCGCAGACAACCAAGGCGTGTCGCGTCTTTCGCCTTTTCTGAGGCGACGAATTATCACGGAGCAAGAGGTAGTATTGCGAGTTCTGGAGGCGTACTCGTTTCAGGCTGCAGAGAAATTTGTCCAAGAAGTGGTGTGGCGCACATATTGGAAGGGATGGCTTGAGCGAAATCCGAAGGTGTGGTCTGCGTGTGTTGAGAGTGAAGCTAATTATCTACGTGAGGCGAATGTAGCTGCGTGGGGTGCGGAGTACGAGCGGGCGTGTCGCGCTGAGACTAGGTTTCCATTCTTTAATGATTGGATGCGCGAGCTGATTGAGAGCGGTTACCTGCACAACCATATCCGTATGTGGTTTGCGAGTGTGTGGATCTTTACGTTAAAGCTTCCGTGGCAGCTTGGAGCAATGTTGATGTACCGCCATCTGTTAGACGGAGACCCTGCTTCGAATACACTCTCCTGGCGCTGGGTGGCCGGATTGCAGACTAAGGGTAAGTGGTATCTGGCGCGTGCTGATAATATTGACATGTACTCCGAACGGAGGTGGAAGCCCAAGCCAGGTGAGTTGGCTGAGAGTGCTTTTAGTATTGGTGATGATTGTGAGACTGTGAAATCGCATGGGGTATCTCGTGTGTATGGAAGCGTGCCTGCGGGTGCCTATGGTGTCATCACAACAAGCGAGGATCTCACGGTTGAGAGAGATCGTGAGTTGATGAAAGGGGCTTCTGCAGTTGGTTTACTGCGCGCGGATTTTTTGCACCAGGAATCTGAATTGGTGAGTGGGTTTGTGCGCGGGGTCGAAGAAGATTTCCTGGGGCGTCTTGGTGTGCGTGGGGTAGGGATGAGCACGCCGGGTGAGGTTGCGGCGTGGGCTAAGGCGCAGCAGTGTGAGAAGGTGGTGATAGTTGCACCAGCAGTTGGGCCGGAGAGTAAACGTATTGAGCAGGTAGCAGAGCAGCTTGTTGAGCACGGCGTGCAGTGTGTCTGGTACCAAAGCGAGTGGGACGCCCAGCTTCACTGCTTAGCCGATAAGGGATTCTTCCCCTTTTGGGAGCGGGTCAAGAAGCGGATCGGAAGGGGAGAGCCCTTATTCGCAAATCGAGTGGGTGTCTGATATTTTTCAGCGTATTCGCGCGTAGCGATGTTTGGAGGGTTGTGATGAGGCGGCCTGATTAGTTTTTTGTGCTTTGGCGGACCAGCTAAAGGGGCGAATCGACAGCTTGTATTCGCTATTTAATGGAAAAATTCGGCGTTAGTGGCTATACTGCTAGAATGCTCTGAAAAGGACCAAACCTTTGAAGAGCTTAGAGCCGGTCTCAAACATAGCTTTTGCTCCGGTTTACGATATGCGGGCTGCGACTTCGTCAAACTTCGCGAAAAAATCCTCGGTGTATCGCAGTGGATACACCTCCGGTTTTTTCGCTCGTTTTCCTCGTCTCGCCTCGCATCTCGTCAACCTCGCGACAAAGCTATATTTGAGACCGTTTCTAGTGAATCTTAATTATCTTACGGGGGTGTAAAGGTTTCGACTGGATTCAGGATCGATACGTCTGCATGTCCAGGGTTCCGATGGCCTGGTAAAAAATCGGAAAAGAATAACTGCTAAAAACAATGTTATTCACGCTGACTTCTCGCGCCCTGCATATGCAATGGCTGCGTAAGTCGCACTAGACTAGCCACCACAAGTGCCTAGTCGGCTGATAGGGGACGCGCCCGTAATCCCTTAAAGGCTTAAACTTCTCGGGCTCTGGAGTAACGCGCGCTGCGGCGTTGTTCCGAAACAAACAGGAGCTGGTCGGCTGTAGCTGTGTGCGTTGATGCTACACCGATGAGACTGACAACGCTCTAAACATGTAGAGGATGTATTGTGACGCTTCTAGGACGCGGGTTCGATTCCCGCCACTTCCACCATTATTCACCGATTCAAACCTGGCTACGCCAGGATTTGAATTAACGGCCAGCGATGTCGCTGGACACCCGTCGGCCTGATCGGCCGACTCCGGCCGGACCGCGGAGCTTGCAGCTCCGCTAAAAAAAGCATCGACCCTCAACAGGACGAACATTTGGGCGAAGCTGGAAGCTTCGCGGTCCATTTGTGCCAAGCTCGTCTTGATGTTCTCGAAGAGAAATTAAAGAATGAGAGGTAAGACGGACAAAATCCAAGGCGTCTACTGCACGTGACTATGTTTTGTGCGGAATTCCAACACTTGCTATCAACCTAACGCTTAGGCTCGTTCCTCGTTAGAGAACAAACTACAAACAACCCCCGCTCCCCTGGTATTGGGAGCTAGGGGTATGTGGGAGCCCTCAATCTACATAAAAGGCTGCGCCCCTGTCTTGCCAGAGTGCCGTAGTAGTTCGCGGGCGAACTGCTCAGGGGCTTTCTCGGCTACATCAGCGAGCGACAGGATCCCGATTACGTGGTTCTGCTTATCTACTACAGGCAACCTTCGAACCTCTTTCTCGCCAAATGTTTTGCAGCTGCGACTTACGTCAGTGTCTGCGTTTAGAGTAAAGACCGGAGATGACATCACTTCACTGACTGAGGTGTTGGCGGGATTTTTTCCAACCGCAACGACTCGACAGCAGATATCACGATCGGTGATCACTCCAACTAGCTCTGGATTGTCCTTTGAACGCACTACGGGGATCTCTCCGCAGTCGTGCTGAACCATCAGTTTTGCTACTTCGTCCAGCTTCGCCGTCGGAATACATGTAGCAGGATTCTTGGTCATTATTTCCTTTACATTCATATACAATACTCCCCTCAAAAAAAGGTGTGGTTAGTTATGAATGGCTAGGATATCGAGTGATTCGTCAGATGGTTGTGAGCAGGATTAGGTTAGATGGCGCATGAGGTCAGCTCTAGTGGTCGTCTTCAGAGTGCTCTTTTGCTTCTGCCGGAGGATTCTGAAACGCTTCGGGGTGTCTGATCTTTCCGCCTTGATGAGCTGTATAGCCAAGGGCAGCGCTCGCTGCTGTTGCAGTCAGAAATGTGAGCGTTAGAAAGATGCGCTCTAAGTATGCTCCAGTGGCGATTAGCCGCCATGTGATTAAACTCATCAGCCCACTCGCTATGCTGACCCATAAGCCGACCTCAGCTGCTTCCTCATGGGCTTCAATAATGTCTTCCGAGATCCCGGGGAGGTGTTCAACGATCTCTTCTGCTGGCTCACCGAGCAGGAATACTGGGATAGCAAGCAGCGCTGCAGCAACTAAGATTCCTAAAGCAACGCGGGCAACTGTTGCTGACGTTCGTAGGTGCGCGACGATAAGCAGCAGTGCTCCTAGTGGTGTTAAGATAACAGGAAGGTGAACTGATACAATGTGGAAATAAGCTGCATTCATGCCGGGCAGTATAGCTGCTTGGATAGTTTTTGCTAGAGAAAGAAACTCTCCGGTTCCTTAGAGGAGGTGGTGTGCGCGGTGGGATAAATGCGCCGACAACCGACATAGCTTTTTGGGGGAAGGGAAACGACTATGGGAACGTTTAGGTGCACGTGCAGGCGGCAGGGGGGTACTTATGCCGGTACATTTTCCCCTTGCTCGTGCCACGCGCGCCTAGATGTGCCCGTTCCCCGCAATTTTTTTGGGGAGGGAACGGGAAAGTTCACGTGCACGCGCAGGAGCAAGGGGGGTGTGCGTACGGCCCGCTAGGTACTCGGCGGCGATTCAAGCTCACCACCAGCTCGACCCTGCCCCCTGGCTTCTCCACCTAAGCGGCCGATCTTTGCCATATGTTTCCGATCACGGCTCACGGCCTGACCTCCTTTTCGCCCCGCCTCTCTGGCTTCTTCAGAGGTAAACTCATGCGCATTGCCGCGCAGATGTGCGATCTTTCCCCCTTTGCGGGCTATCTCTCTCTGCTTTTCAGGGTCCATAGCAGCGAAGCCGCGTGGTTTCTTCTCGGGAGTTTTTGCTTCTTCAGTCATACTGTCACCAAATCCTTGTAAGCACCTCAGTGTGGTGTTGTTTACGAAGGCAGGGTAGCGCAGATGACCCGGGGGGCTTGTATGATCGAGGTTTTCTTGTGGAGAATAGGGCAGAGGGAGCTCAAGAATACAAATGCTCGCTGAATGCCTTACACCTCAGGCTGAGTGTAATTGCTGTGGCGCTTGCTGCAAGACATTTCCTGTGCTCGTTTCAATCGGCGATGCACAGCGCGAGCCCCGCATCGTCTCTGAAGCAATCCAGTTGCCTGAGTGGCAGCGAACTACTGAATGGGAATATAAGCTTCACCCACTGCCATTTCTCGGCGCGTGTCCATTTCTTGCAGGGGATAATCGATGCGCAGTCTATGACTCACGGCCTGAGCCGTGTCGGCGATTTAAACCTGGGAGTAGCGAGTGCGACGAGGCACGCAGGCGAGTGGGCCTACTGCCATTGGGCACGTGTGAATAGGAGCTCGGTGCTAGACTGCACCGCGAAATTCCTTCTCGCCATAAGCCTTCTTGCGAAGCTCTTCGAGGTGTAACTTCACTTCGTCCGGAATATCGGTCCCAGCAGTCCCTGTGTAGTCGTCCATGATCTGATCGCGGTAGGCCGTAAAGGCGCGTTTTGCGTTGAGGGTTCCTGGGAACTCTTTGATGCAGCGCTCGAGATACATCTCAGCCCAGCTCTCTGAGAAGAATAGAGGCAGCTTTGTGTAGGCGAATCCTAACAGGTACAGAGCTTGAGGACGTACGTCTTTGTGTAACGTGCCGGCTTCAAGCTGCTCGTGTAGTATCGCGGTGCCGCGAAGAATAGCTACATCATTTTGCTGGCGGGTGAGAGAAGAGGTTGCGCCTGAGTTAATCAACTGCTCAGCAAAAGCGACTGAGTCCTTCTTCTTTGCTGGAGATTCCTTCGCCCAGGCGAGCAGCTCCTTAATCCACTCACGGGCCTCGCGCTCATCTTCTTCGGGGAGTTTTGTTGTGTTGACGATCTGTTGTAACAGCTCTGCGCCCTCGGCGGGCTTGCGGTTAATCCGCGTGGCGATCAATAGAAGGCTGCGCAGCGCTTCGTTGTAATACAGAGTGTCATCGGGATCTTTTACCACTTTTAGAAATTCATCTTGAGCCTGCTTAAATTGTCGGGTGGCGAGGAGAAATCGGCCCTTATTGAGCGGATCTAAACTCTCGTCGATCACGCCAGCATTTGAATACTGACTCTGCACCTTGTAGGTGGCGTGGCAGGTAAAGCAATCGGTTGGTAATTTGCGTAGTCGCCACCAGGCGTACGATGTCTTGCCTTCTGAGAAGCGGCGACTGCTATCGTCTAACAGCTCAGCAACTGCAGTGAGGTTCTCATCGAATCCGGGAAGCGCATGGTAGCTGCTTGGGACCGACTCAAGGCGATGGAAGTTTTTACGCAGGTCCTGAATTACCGAGTACACCTCACGCTCGTTGCTTGGGTCGGTGAACTTGCTCTGAGAGGCGATGTAGGGCTGAATCGCTCTGAATGGAATAAGGAGGTTGTTCATCCCAGCGCGAACATCTTCCGCGAACGCTGCTGGAAGAAAAGATAGTAGGAGTGTTGCGACTGCACAGGTGCCGTGGAGGAGAGAGGTTTTCATATAAGCTACGCTCAAGGCTGAGCCCTTGTGATTAAGGGTGCGAAACAATAAGGATAGTAGCGCTCGAAGCGATGTGTTACAAGGAAATGTTGAAGTCTCCATACAGGCAGAGCTTCGTTTTAGTATTGTTGAATGCCGCATGTTACTTTGAAAAGGCGAGGAATCAGCTGATGAGTGAGTCAAAAGTCATAATCACCCTGAAGAATAATGGCCCGATTCGTGTAGAGGGCGCCGAATTTGAGATCCGCGATGCGAGTGGGCAGGCGTTTGATTTAGGCGGACGAACGGCTGTGTCGCTATGCCGTTGTGCGGCATCGAAGAAGCAGCCCTTCTGTGACGGCAGTCATGGTGAGTGTAAGTTTAGCTGCGAAGTGAGTGCCTACGCGTTACCGCCCAAGGCTACTCCGGCTTAAGCTGGAACAGTGAGCCGTTACTTGTGGCGGCATACAGCTCGCCACCCGCGCCTTGTCCAAGAGCAGAGATCCTTTCGCCTGATAGAGTAGCTACCTCGGTGTATGTCCATGCCTGAGGAGAGACTTCTTTGGCAGCGTAGATCCTCCCGCTTTCGCTCTCAGCAAAGATCAGTTGCCCTGCGAGGTTTGGAAAGTGTGCGCCACGGTAGAAGCCGCCACTAATTATTTGCGAACTCTTGCTTGTACGAGGTATTGAGATCGCAGGAGGCGTAAGGCCCTGAGTTGCGCAGGGCGGTGTGCGACATGAGCTGCCTTCCATGATGTTCCAGCCGTAGTTTTGGCCACTCTGAGCGATATTTATTTCGAGCACTGAGCTGCTGTTATCAACGACTACGATTCTGCCCGACTGCTGGTCGACGCTCAGTTGATCTGGGTTTTGAAAGCCTAAGGCCCAGATCTCTCCAAGCGTGGGGGGCTGGCTCACAAAGGGGTTGTCTTGAGGCACCTCGTAGCGAGTTGGATTTCGTGTGTTGATTCGCAGCGCTTTCCCAAGCAGCGTTGTTTTTGATTGAGCTGATTGGGTGTTGGTATCTGTTCGGGCTTGACCATCGCCGGTTGAAATGAGTAGCACGTCATCGCTAGTAAAAGCCATCTGGCTGCCGTGGTCGTTACGCGAGATGTGAGCGATTTTTATCACAACGCTCATTGAGTTTTCATCGAGGGGCTCTTTTTCCGGGCGCGGGAAGCGGCCAACAACTAGATCTCCCTGTGTGTCGATGTAGTTGATAAAGAGCCCCCCGCTCTTGGCAGCGCTAAAAGTTACTCCGAGCAGGCCGCGAGGCTGTTTTGAGTTAATCAGATCCTCGATGTCGATAAGCTCTTCGGTAGTTTTGTCTTTCGTAGAGAGTCGCAGTACGAGACCGCTGCGCTCAGCGATTGCGATTCCAGTTGAGTCTCCGGGTATGGGAGCTATCTGTACGGGGTGATCGAGGTCATCTGAAATAAGCTCAAAGGCAACCTTGGCCGCTTTGGGTGTCTGGTCGCCATGAGCACTGGTGCATGCTGAGCTAACGAGGACTAAAGCTGCGGCTACAAGACCAACGCTTCGGCGCATTCTACCCCCGCGATTTTAGTACAGTAGCAAGGCTTGAGCAGATGTAATCCATGTTTTTTGTGTTCATCGCAGCCACGCAGATACGCCCGCTCTCAAGGGCGTAGATATGGAACTTCTCGCGTAGTTCGACCACGACTTCACGCGATAGCCCCGAGTACGAGAACATTCCGCGTTGCTTTTTGATAAACGAGAAGTCTCGATCGGGTATGACTTCGGCTAGCCTACGGGTGAAAAGTTCGCGCATGCTTTGAATACGCAGGCGCATCTCTTCTAGTTCCTTTTCCCACAACGTGCGCAGCTCAGGGGTAGTTAAGGTGAGGGCGATAACCTGTGCGCCGTGTGAAGGTGGACTTGAGTAAATCGTGCGTACGATCCGCTTTAGCTGGCTCAGTACATTGGTAGTCTCTGATGCAGAGCCAGTAACGACTGAGATCGTTCCGCAACGCTCTCGGTAGAGTGAGCACGACTTTGCGAAAGAGTTTGTAACGATAAACGTTAGCCCCTTCTCCGCAAAGAGTCTGATCGGCGCGGCATCGGCGCTCAGTCCGTCGGCAAAACCTTGGTATGCAGCATCAATGAACGGGATTAGTGATCGCTCGGAGCAGATCTCAACGACCTCTTTCCACGTGGCCAGATCAAGGTCAACGCCGGTTGGGTTGTGACAGCAGGCGTGTAAAAGGACAGCGCTGCGCTCCGGGATCTTGCGCAGCCCATCGAGCATATCAGCAGTGCGAAGGCCTTTCGTAGCAGGGTCATAATACGGATAGGTGTGCACGGTAGCGCCGGCGGTTTCAAATACCAGGCGATGATTTTCCCAGCTTGGATCGCTGATGTACATCTCACTCTTTGGGAAGAATTTTCTCAAAAACTCGATTCCTATCTTGAGTCCACCGCTTCCGCCTACGGACTGCACCGTGGCGATGCGCTGCTCTTTAAGTACAGCCGAATCCTTACCAAAGATCAGCTCCTGAGTTGCTTTGTTGTAGGCCGGCACACCTTCAATCGGGAGGTAGGCTTTGGTGTCCTCTTGAGAGGTCCAGAGGGCTGTGGCCTTTTTGATCGATTCAAGTATTGGGATCTTGCCGTTACCGTCCTGATAGATTCCCACGCCGAGATTTACCTTGTCGGGATGAGGGTCGTTACGAAACGCCTCGGTGATACCCAAGATCGGATCGGCTTGAATCAGCGGAATGTCAGAAAAAAAGGACGCTTGCATGTGGACCTCGTTATGCTGTTTTACGGGCGCCTCTCTGTTTAGAGGCCAGTGGCGCTGTCGCCGCCCTGATTTTAGACGGAAGAAGGGGTCTTCACAATCGTTGTTAGGCTTTCCATCCCGGTTTGGGGCTTAATCCGGATATTTCGCGAAGCCTGCTACTGCGAGCGTCGATAATACCGCTTTTTTCAGTTCAAAAATTGCCCATTATATATAAACTGTTAGACCCGAAGGTATCTCGATACGACTCGGCCCTAAAAATCAATTTTTGAATTCGCCATTCCGCCCTCAAAAATCGGCATTCTCAACGCTATCGAGACGCAGTTTCGTGAAAAATCCAGCCCAAACCGATGCGCCGGCAGGGGGTTATCAGGGTTCTGAGGCATCTGTAGCACGCGCTCAGGTTAATTGCCGTCCTTGTGGGGTTGGAGTACATCGCGCAGCAGCGCTATAGTAATGTGCAAAAGTCCGTGCCAGTAAAACTGGCAAGGCTTTTGCCCTACATCACTATAGGTCTTTGTTTTGATTCGCATCCGCGAATCAATAGCGCTCTCCA
>Ga0315904_10005068_pt1 | contig 18434 bp, 14 predicted proteins | sample LakEriMetagenome_6_FD_203529 | JGI IMG/M metagenome (GOLD analysis project Ga0315904, IMG submission 203529) | Freshwater fungal communities from buoy surface, Lake Erie, Ohio, United States - Buoy 12 MA120 | ecosystem: Environmental > Aquatic > Freshwater > Lake | place: USA: Lake Erie, Ohio...
GCTGTTAACGGAATCCGCAAGCTCATGATCAAGTCACCCCGGGTTTTTCAAGATTCGAGTATGAGAACAACGATGGAGGATACTTTTTCCGTTCTTGCATAACGCAACGAGTCGGCAAGGCTCGGAAAAATCGTCCGTATTATAGACAAGAATATAAGAAACACGCTCCATGGCACGAATCAAGTTTCCACGCTTTGTTGACCTGTGGTCTGACGGTGGAAAAAAGAAACGCGATTGGAGCGGATGCTCCATTCGCGTTATTTTTTCCAGTAGTTTGTCCGTGTTGGCTTGGCTGCGCATGGCTGCCGTTTCTTCTCGCCGCGCGATCAGGTTGGCTTCCGCCGCCTTCTTTGGCTTCGGTCACCCGACTCATCAGGTCCTTCATTGTCTCCTGGCAGGATGACATCCTTGATCCCCACCGAGCGAACTTCCAGACCCAACGCAGTCGCCTGCTCGCGGACATGCTGCTCGAGCTCTTGAGCGACGTCATCCTTGCCGGTCAAGCAACTATCGAGTTCGCGACCGCCGATCACGGATGAGCGATGCGGAGATGACCGTTGACAGCCAAGTCCTGGGATGTCAATCGACTGCAAAGCAACGATCAAGGGCTTGGAGCCCGTGACTTTCGGTTGCCGATACGGATGCTCTTCTCTGAGCTACTTCTGCCGATATCGTTGTTAGAACCCATTCACGGAACACGATGCACAACCGCTCCTCGCAGAGTCCGCCGCGCCGAGCCGCTTGCGTTTTTCAACAGGCTGCTGGCGATCGACCGGGTTGTCTGTTAGATTCTAGTCAGAGGTCCGTTTCCGCGCGAGCGGAGTACTGCATGTCTTGAACAAAACGATGCACCGAAGTTTGACGCCCGGTCGATTGTGTGTCGGTGTGGATGAGGATTCGATGACCAAACACAAGGGAAGTCCGGACGACGAAACACCTTCTTTCGAGAATGCGATGTCCGATCTCGAATCGATCGTTCGCAAACTCGAGAGTGGCTCGCAACCGCTAGAGCAGATGCTCGACGAGTACGCGAAGGCCGTTGAACTGGTCCAACATTGTCACAAACATCTCGACACCGCCAGGCGGCGGATCGCACAGCTCGAAAGTGTCCGCAGCGACGGGAAAGCTATCGTCCAGGAATGGGATGATCAGGCTCCGGTTGTTCAGGAAAGCACCGAGGCCCCTGCCCGCCGACGGAAATCGTGAAGTCGGTGAATTTCTGACTACCGACGGCTCACATGCGGATCTCGAATGCCGCTGTGGAGTGACCGTACTTGCCACCCTTTTTGTCTTGGACGGTCAGTCGCAATTCGTAGTTGCCAGGAGGAATCTGAGACGGCATGTAAATCCGGTAGACCATGAAATAGTCTCGACGATGATTCATGCAAACCTCGGGCTCCATCGGCAGATCTTGGTCCGCGACCAAGCGTCCTTGAACGTCGCGAATTTCATAGCTTCCTTGCAATTGCGTTTCGAAACCCGCTTTGACTTTTTCAGCGGCTACGTTGTCGATTTCGCAATAGAGAAGGATGTCCTGATCGGGTAGGAATTGACTCTTCGGGAATTTCACAAAGGTTCCATAGCCGTCGACTTGCGTGCAGAACGCTACCGAACGCACTTCCAAATTGCTAATTGCTGCAAGATGTGAGGTAGCCTCGCGTTGGCTCATCATCACCGTGCTCCAATGTCTGGGTCGCGACGGATTGGCGTCCGGATTGCTCGCCTCGTAGAGGGCTTGCATCTGATGCCGAACGTATTCCTGCTCATGTTCGTCCATTCGTTCGATCGGGCGAAGGGCATCATCCAAACGACGCTGGGACACGTACAGCATTCGAAGGGTGAGTTCCTGACTGCGACGCAGCGATTCATCGGCGGAGGGTTTGGCTTCCAGGTCGCTTTCCAGTCGCTCGATCGCTTCGCTGATCATTCCATGCCATGTTACCGGCTTTGGCGATCCAGTTTCGGAGGGGGCAATGGGTAGATTGGCGCTGGTTGGAATTACGGAATCCTGCGGCATGGGGGATGCGACGGCGACCGCGACTTGCGCTGGTGGAGCCGCTGGAGGTAGTGTTGGGTTTGGCTTTGTAGGAGTGTGTGACGGAACCAATAAGTTCGCCGGAGCCGAGGCGGCGGTGAAGCCAAGATTGGATTCCGACAATCGGAATGCGACAGGTTGCTTGGGCTCAGGCTCACGGATGAGTTCAGGTTTGTTCGCGACTTCTGATTTATTCGCGAGTTCGGGGCTGATCATCGGCTCGGAGGATGGGACTGGAGGTTCGGGCTTGTCCAGACTCTTGCCTTCTTTGACCGCCTGCAGCGTACGCTGTACGACCTCGCGAAACTCGGGTGGCAAACTTTTGAGCGATGCCTCCAAGTCCACGTCATTAACCCCGGTTTCGACCATCTTGGATGACGTCGGATTGGTTTTGGCAGGGGCGTTGGTTTCGCTCGCGGATGCGACCAACGACCCGGGTAACCCTGTGGGATTAACGCCAAAGCCGACCAACCCCTGCTGCGGTCGGGATTCGCTTGCGTCGCTCGGTTTGGCGCCTTGTGCGGCGACCGCTTGGCTTAACGATGCTCGCGCGGGAGCGGATTTTTGTTCCGGTGGGATCAGTTCTACGGAAGGAAGCTTGGGTGCGTTGGCGGTCGCATTGGCGGCAGGACTGGATTCAAATTTTTTGCGGTCGCGTGGCAGGATCACGCGAGAGACGTCTTGGTCGGTCCGCCGATTCCACCAGGGACGTTTCGTGTTTGGGTCGCGCGCTGTGTCTTGCTTCTCATCGGAATTGGATCTGGCAGGTGGTTCCCAATCGTCCTTGGGTTCCCCGCCAAAGAATGCATTCATGTTCTTTCGAAGCGACCACTGCTGGCAGCCGCTCGATAGCCCCACCGCCAAAGCGATCGCGAGCCACGTCGTCGCCGAGCCATGCAACTTACGGAAAACGAGACGCATATCTGACGACTCCGCAGATCAAAGGAACGATGTTCAGTTGGACGAAAAAAGGGTCGTGTCGCAATTCCGACCGGCGACAGCGTTACGGGTTTCCAGGACTTCGCGAGCGAGTGCAAGGTAATCCTCGGCGCCATGGCTGTTCGGAGCATAGTCAAAAATGGATTGGCCAAAGCTGGGAGCTTCTGCCAGTCGAATATTGCGGCGGATCTTGGTCTGGAAGAATCGGGCCGACGACCAAACCGCGCTCTGTTTGGTATTGGAGACCAGGAATTCCTCGACATCGCGCGACACTTCGGCGGCCAATCGAGTGCTGGCTTCGTACATGCACAGGACGATCCCTTCCAAACGCAATGCGGGGTTCAAACGTTTGGAGACAACGTCGATGGTACGCAGCAATTTGCTCAAACCGTGCAGCGCCAAGAAGTGCGGCTGCAGCGGAAGAAAGATCTCGTCCACAGCGGTCAATGCATTGAGGGTCAGTACGCCGAGCGAGGGTGGGCAATCAATGATCAAGAAATCGTGATCGGAATCCTCGGCAGCCAATCGATCTCGCAGGATAACCTCGCGTCCGACTTCGCCCGCCAATTCCAGTTCCGCCGCCGCCAAGTCGAGGTTTGCTGGTACGACGTCCAAGTGGTCGCTGATCGATTTGCGCACCTCCGAAACGGTCGCGTCCCCGCATAACAGATCGTAAATGCTCAGCTCATTCGGTTCGAGCGTCACGCCGAGATGAAGCGATGCATGCGATTGCGGATCGAGGTCAACCAGGCAAACTCGTTTTTGGCAGAGTGCCAATCCCGATGCCAAATTCACTGCCGTGGTTGTCTTGCCGACACCACCCTTTTGATTAATCACCGCGATTTTTCGCATCACAACTTCCAAATCAATTTCGGAAAAAATTTCGATTTTGGCTTCTGGAAAATAGCAATGGCTCACTCTTCGAATCCAGACCAATCTTGACAATTCACGCAATTCCGACATCCTGAGTCCGCGATATTTGTTGCGTTAGGATAGAGGCTCTAGAGAAACGGGTTGGAGACGTGAGAAAGATTTTCATTGCTGGCAATTGGAAGATGAATCTGTTGCGAACGACCTCGCACGAGTTGCTTGCCCGTTTGAAGGATTCCTTGGCGGGATTTCATCAAGTAGACATCGCCGTTTGCCCTCCGTCTATTTACCTCAGCGATGCGGCCCAAGTGCTTGCTGGCAGCAATCTTGGGCTTGGTGCTCAAAACGTCTACAGCCAACCCGAGGGTGCGTACACGGGCGAGATCAGTTGTGCGATGCTGCTCGATATCGGTTGCCGATACGTGATCCTGGGGCACAGCGAACGGCGTGCGATCTTTGGCGAAACCGATGGGATGGTGAATGAGAAACTCAAGGCGGCTTTGGCTGCGGGGCTGACTCCGATTGTCTGTATCGGCGAAACGCTTCAGGAGCGGGAGTCAGGCCGAACTTTGGATGTTGTCAGTTCGCAATGCCGAGGCTCGCTCGCTGGCCTTTCTCAGGAGCAAATGGGGCGGACCGTGCTGGCGTATGAACCGGTTTGGGCCATCGGCACGGGAAAAACCGCTACGCCCGCTCAGGCGGAAGAGGTTCATTCCGAAATTCGACAACTCCTGGCCTCCCTGTTTTCCCCAGGAGTCGCCGAAAAGGTAATTATTCAATATGGCGGGAGTGTGAAACCCGACGGGGTCTCCGAAATTCTCGCAAAACCCAACATCGATGGTGCTCTGGTTGGGGGGGCATCGCTCAAAGCCGAGTCCTTCACTGCTATCATTGAGCAAGCGGCGACTATCCGTAAATAACCTTCTCCCTTTTTACGAATCGATTCCATCATGCGTGCCAGTGAAGCAACCACGTACTATTTCAACAAAGCCGCCGATCAACTTCAGCTTCCGGATTGGGTCCGCAAACTTCTGATCACCAACAAGCGGGAGGTAACCGTTCAAGTCGCCTTTGAGCGGGACAACGGACGGATCGAGACCGTGCTCGGATATCGCGTCCAACACGACAACGCGCGGGGACCGATGAAAGGGGGGCTCCGATATCACCCGGCGGTCGACCTCGACGAAGTCCGCGCCCTGGCCGCGCTGATGACTTGGAAAACGGCTGTCGTCGAACTCCCCTACGGCGGCGCCAAAGGGGGCATCGGTATCGATCCCAAGACACTCAGCAAACGCGAAATGGAACGAATGACGCGTGCGTTCGTTGATCAAATCCATGAAATCGTCGGGCCCGATTCCGATATCCCTGCCCCCGACATGGGGACCAACCATGAAGTCATGGCCTGGTTCCGCAATCAATGGGAAAAGTATCACGGCTTCAATCCAGCGGTCATCACGGGCAAGCCCGTTGAGGAGTACGGGGCGCGAGGACGCGAAGAAGCCACGGGCCGCGGCGTCGGCACGATGGCGGTGAAGATGATGAAGCGACTGAATATCCGACCCGATCAATGCCGCACCGCCATTCAAGGCTTCGGCAACGTCGGCTCGCATGCTGGGAAGTACCTTCACGAAGCCGCGTTTCCGATCGTTGCCGTCAGCGACTTGAGCGGAACCTACTTCAACGCCAAGGGGCTCAATATCCCCGAACTCTTTTCCTATGTGATCAAGAACAAAGGCACCCTGGAGGGCTACTCCGGCGCAGAGAAATTGCCCGCTGAGGATCTATTGGGGCTCGATGTCGATCTCTTAATCCCTGCCGCTCTCGGCGATGTGATCACGAAAGAGAACGCTGATCGTATTCGTGCCAAGTCCATTATCGAAGCCGCCAACGGACCCATCGACCCCGAAGCGGACGAGATCCTCGCGGCTCGCAACATCACGATCCTTCCCGATATCCTTGCCAACGCTGGCGGAGTTACCGTCAGCTATTTCGAATGGGTCCAGAATCGCCAGCACTACCGTTGGAGCCTCGATCGCGTCCGCCAGGAACTCGATAGAACCCTTTCCGACGCATTCGAACAGGTTTGGCAGGAATCCTCGACACGGAACGTCTCCTTGCGGACTGCGGCTTTTATGTTGGCGATCAACCGCGTGCAACGCGCATCGGAACTCGCCGGTTGGCTGATCTGATCCCTTTTTCTTTCCACGATCTATGCAATCGAAGCCTTTGCCACGAGCCAGCGATGCGCTGCGCGCGTTTTCGGTTCTCCTCGTTGCGATTGTGATGAGCGTTGTCATCGTCGGGAACACCTTCGGGGACGGACCGGCAGACAACCAACCGCAAAACGTCCGCCCGATTCCACCGCCAGGGATCGCGATCCCTCCGGAGAGTCGCGACGCGCTCGAAGCGAGCCTGAAACAACTCGAAGCCAAGATCGAGACGCTGCGCGGATCGAAAGACCCCAATATCCAGCGATCTCTACCCGATGTCGAGATCTTTCCGCGAGCGGTTTCGATCGCTCTCGCAGAGGATGGTTTCTTTGATGCCGCCGATGTCGAGCGAGCGCAAGCGGTATTGAAAGAGGGGTTGGGGCGAGCCGACGCATTGGCGGCGGGGATAGCACCCTGGCGACAAACGGGCCATCGATTCGCAACGGTGCGAGGATTTCGATCCAGGCTTGATGGCACCGTACAACCGTATGGGGTGGTGATGAACGAGTTCCCTCACGACGGTGCAAACCGCGCAGATGTGTGGTGCCGAGGTCGAAGCGAGAAAGGGCTCGAAATGCAGTTTCTCGCCGCGCGACTAACTCAGTTCGAGCCGTTCCCTGAACCTGGGGTCCTCATGATCCATCCCTTCGGCCGATACTGCAACGCGAACAAGCTCGCAGGCGAAATCGATACGCTCGAGGCGATCGAGCACGCGATGAGGGAGTATTCCATCGATCCCGAACGTATTGCCATCCGCGGATTCTCGATGGGGGGAGCCGCCGCTTGGCATCTTGCGGTCCATTATCCCGACCGCTGGTTTGCTGCGAACCCAGGAGCCGGTTTTTCGGAGACTCCCGAGTTCTTAAAAGTCTTCCAGTCCGAGACTTTGCAACCCTATTGGTTTGAACAGAAACTTTGGCAACTCTATGACTGCCCTGTCTGGGTTCGCAATTTGCGGATGCTCCCCACCATCGCTTACAGCGGCGCTCTGGACAAACAAAAACAAGCAGCCGACATCATGGCCAAGGCGGCATGGGATCTGCCAATTCGGGATCGATTTGAAATAACGCATCTCGTCGCCCCCAATACCGGGCATCAAGTCGCCCCGGAATCGCGTCGCGAAATCGAACGACGATTGAAATTGATCGATCAACACCGAGGTGATTTCGAGCCCAAATCGTACTCCTTCACGACTTGTAGCCTACGCTACAATCGCGCGAAAAACTTGACGATCGATGCTCTCACGGAGCACTGGGTCCCCGGCACCATCTCCCTGTCTCATACCGAAAGGGAAACTTTTGTGGTGGTCGATGCCGGAGTCCAGCAATTCACTTTGCAGTACGATATCGGTGAACTGCCGGGCAGCTCTCTTCGCATCGCGATCCGGGATTCCGGACGGGAATTCTCAGGTGGCCCCGGCGCTATGTTCGTTCCCCTCCGCTCGGATCGGTCTTTCTCGGCGACATTTCGTCGAACGGTGGACCGATGGGAGCAGGTTTCCCCCGTGGAACCACCCTCGGACTCGATACGGAAACGGCACGGATTGCAGGGCCCGATCGACGACGCGTTTCTAGATGCTTTCCTGTTCGTACCACCCGCCGGAAATGGACTTCATCCCGAACCCCAACGCTGGGTGCAATCCGAGTTTGATCGCGCCGTGCGCGAGTGGCATCGGCAGATGCGAGGAGACGTCCGCATCAAGCAAGCCGCCGACGTGACACCGGACGATATGAAGAAGTACCATTTGATCTTGTGGGGGGACCCGCAGAGCAACCCGCTGATCGCCCAGGTGCTGCCCCGGCTGCCACTGCAATGGTCCGCGGGCTCGCTCCTCATCGGTGGTAAATCATGGGACAGCGAAAATTACGTTCCTGTAATGATCTATCCGAATCCGGCAGCACCTGATCGTTACGTCGTTCTTAACAGTGGTGTGACGTTTCGGGAATACGATTACCTGAACAATGCCCGCCAGGTTCCGAAACTGCCGGACTGGGCGGTGATCGATCTGCGTCAAGCGCCCGATGCGCGTTGGCCAGGCCGAATCGCTGACGCCGATTTTTTTGACGAACATTGGCAGACCAAACCCGATCGTCCGGCGTTGCCGTAAGCGGGTAAATCTCCACGGCGCTGGACTCAATATTGTTGACTTTGAATTTTCAAAAGCTTACGCTGAAGTAGTTAGGCTCCACGCAATTCGCGTTGAGCGAGAGCCAGCGAGAGCCTAACTCACCGAGTTGGTTTTATATCGGTTGGAGCCTTTTCTTTATTAGGGGTCTTTCGTATGAAGGTTAGACGGTCTGCATTCACTCTTGTAGAGTTGTTGGTGGTGATCGCCATCATTGGAATTATGGTCGGCTTGCTGTTGCCTGCCGTGCAAGCTGCTCGAGAAGCCGCCCGGCGAATGAGCTGCAGCAACAACATCCGACAATTGGGGTTGGCCTTTCACAACTATGAAAGTGCACAAAAACGGTTTCCTCCGACGTATCTAATTACCCGAGCGCCGTCCGGTTCGGGGCTGCCCGATTGGCTGGGGCAGGTCGGAACGCGAGACGATGTCAATTTGCACGTGTGGGGCGAGTTCGTATTGCCTTACATCGAGCAGAACAACGTCTACCAAAACATCGATTTCCGAGCTCCCAATTTTGCACCTTATAGCGGGTTCGGTGGGAACTACACCGCGAACAACGCGGCGGCGATTGCCACGGTGATCTCGACATTCGTCTGCCCCTCCTCGCCGAGGCAGGTCAACATCAACGAGTACACGTACAACTTCGACAGCTTGGTCTACACCAGTCGCATGGGCGCTAACGATTACGGTCCCAACACTGGGATTTGGGGGCAGATTCCTGCTGCTGTGAGACTTGCCAATGCGGATAACGTTGCAGGTTGTTGGGCACCTGATGGTTGCTATACCGATGGTGTTTTGTCAAACAATCGACCTGTCGTCCGCATGGCGAGCATCACCGACGGGACGACCAACACGTTCCTGCTTTGGGAAATCGCGGGCAAGAACGAGTTGTGGCGGCAAAACGTTCGGATTTCTGGGAGCGGCAATCCTGGCGGTGGTTGGTCCGATGCGTTGAACGGCGAGCACTGGCTCTCGGGATCCAGTACAACCAGTACGGATGAGGATTCCGGGCCTTGCTTGATCAACTGCACCAACAGCCATGGCGTTGGAATCTACAGTTTCCACGGCTCGGGTGCCCACGTCGTGTTGTGTGATGGGAGTGCGCAGTACATTTCGGCGACGATCAACAACAACGCATTCCACCAACGACTATCGGTCCAAGGTGGTGCGGTCAACCAGTCGATCGACTAAGCACGTTTTGCAAGTTGGATTATCAAACGATCACTCGACCGGCAATCACAACGGTCGAGTGTTTTTTTGTGGGGTGATGTAATTCAACAGGGGCCCCGTTGCGAGGTGTGCGCTCCATCATGACTGCAACTCGAGATGCAGACAAACGGGTTCTCTCATTGGATCAATTCCGGGGATACACCATCCTCGGGATGATCCTCGTCAACTTCATTGGATACTTCGATAAAATCCATGTTTTCTTCAAGCACACGGACACGTTCTTCAGTTATGCCGACTCGATCATGCCGGCGTTTCATCTTGCGGTCGGTTTCTCCTACCGCCTGACGATGCTCCGGCGATTGGCCACACCGAATGCGAGTTTATTGGCAACGTGGTGGGTCTATTTCAAGCGAAGCATGGCGCTCGTCTTTATCGGTGTGTTGCTCTTTGGCATCGGCGGTAACTTCACGACGTGGAAGCAGTTCTCGGAAATGCCGGTGGCAGCTGGACTGTCTGGCGAAAACGCCAGCCCACCGTCCGAATCGACAAACGACCGTCGCACGTTTTCAGAGACCTTTGCTGCGCAATGGAAGTTTTGGGTTGCGGGTACCGTAAAATCACGCATGTGGAACACACTCGTAATTATCGGTGTGACGCAGATCGTAATCCTGCCCTTTGTCGCGACGTCGTTTCCGGTGCGCGTGCTGGCGATGATTGGCTTTGCCGTGGGGCATGCTTTCCTGACATATTGGTTCAATTGGGGCTTCGTCGTCGGCGACCCAGAGAATTGGCTGGCGCAGAAGTGGGGCATGGGCAATATGCTCAGTTGGGATGGTGGCATCTTCGGTCCACTGAGCTGGGCCATTGTGATGCTCGCCGGAACCTTGGTCTACGATATTGTCATCTTTCGTTCGCCCCGCGAGGCGGCGCGCGTGCTGGTCACGGCGGGAGCGGTAATGATGACGGTCGCGTGGGGACTGTCCTGTCTGTCGCGCTTGTACGATGTGGACAAAGGAGCGGTAGCTTCGAAATCCTTGCCGGAGAACGCGGCCAGTCCGATGATCCCCACCGGGATTGATTTATCCAACGCATCGCTCACATCCTTTTTCGCCGAACCCCCCTTCGTCGCGCCTCCTGGTACTCCTGACATTCCGGGCACTGTCCATGAACCCGTACGCTTGCGCAACTACTGGATGATGATCAAACAGATCCCAACCCTTACGTTCACGCTGTGCGCGACGGGTTTTGCGATGCTGGTCTACGGTTGCTTCGTTTGGCTGTGCGATGAGAACGGCTGGCGCTTGGCTGTCTTGAACACCTTCGGCACCAACGCCTTGATCGCGTATATCGTGCACAGCTACATCGGAGATCAAATCGGAAAACTCGTACCGCCCGACTCGCCGGTCTGGTATGTCCTGATTGGTCTCGTCGCATTTTTCCTTTGTACTTGGACCGTCGTTCGCTATCTTGAAAAACAACGAATCTTCATCCGACTTTAAGTTGCAGCGGCTTCGGTCGTTGGATCAGTTCCGCGGTTACACAATCGCGGGCATGTTCCTGGTCAATTTCCTGGGGGCTTTCTTTGCTGCCCCCTACCTGTTCGGCCACCATTTGGTGTTCTGTAGCTATGCCGATACGATCATGCCCCAGTTTTTCTTTGCAGTGGGTTTTTCGATGCGATTGAGTTGGAGTCGTCGCGAAGCCTCCGAAGGGTTGAACAAGACATATTTCCACGCCATCCAACGGTCACTCGCTCTGGCGGTGATCGCGATTCTCTGGTACGGCGGAGCCCCGTACCTGCCCGCCGGTGTCACCTTCGAATGGGAGTCCTTCAAGACGATCGGCGTTTGGGGGGCGATCTGGAAACAACTGAAAGTCGACTGGTTCCAAACGCTGTTGCATATCGCCGTCGCATCCATCTGGGTCTTACCGGTCATCCGCGCCTCAGCCATTCGCCGCGCAGCCTATCTCGCCCTCTCGATCTTGCTGCACGCGGTCTTGAACTACGTCTTCTACTTCGATTGGCACAACGGTCCCCAGTTCCGAGGGATCGATGGCGGACCGCTCGGGTTCCTGACCTGGAGCGTCCCTTTGTTGGTGGGGACGTTCGCGTACGACTGGGTCAAGCAGTACCAGCAAGGAACGATCACCGCCAGCGGAGCCTGCGGCCGGATGTTTGCCTGGTCGCTCCTGCTGTGTATCCTAGGCTGGGGGATCTCTTGCGGCACTCGTTGGTACGACGTCGAACCGGATTCGGAGTCGCAATCCAAGCCGTTGCCAATCCTGGCGTCCGACCCGGTCTTGCCCGCGATGTCCAAGCTGTCGCGATGGTGGAGCAACCTGACTGCCGGCAATTGGAAGGAAGCCATCGCGGAACCACCCTTCGTGCATCCACCTCACGCCCGAGATCCCAACCCCAATGGAAACGACAAAGCGAATCGCACGGTGGACAACAGTTCGCGATACCGCGAATGGAACTACTGGATGATGAGCCAGCAGGTAGGATCCCCCTCCTACCTACTCTTTTCGGCAGGGCTGAGCCTGGCAATCTATCTTCTCTTCTTCATGGTCTCCGATCTCGGCGGATGGGAACTCGGCGTCTTCCGAACCCTCGGAGTCAACGCGCTGATCGGTTACTTTTTGCATTCCGTGGTGGAAGGGACCGTGAAGAGCGTCATGCCTCGCGATATCCCCCTCGTCGGCATGTGGATCGGGTTCGGCGTGTTCTTCCTCCTTTGCTGGATGATGCTTCGTTCTTTGGAAAAGAAGAATATCTTCCTAAAACTCTAGCTAACCGACTCGCGGTGGTTGGTCCATCGCAACGGATCATTTGCTAGGCTTCGCAGCCCAACGCATGAGTTTTGGAACTGCGATTTTCAGAATGATCCCAACCCGAAACGTAAGTGAGGGATGGATTTACAACGCTTTTGAGATCTTCCCTCATGCCATTGAAGCTCAGAGCCGCATCGCTTGGTCGAGCAGATCCCCGAGCAAATTCGACCGAGACTGGCGTTGCTCGCCAGTTTCATTCAATACATCCATCTCAGAACTGTCCGATCCTGCCAGCGATTCGTGGCAAGATTCCATCGACCTCCGGGCTAGGCTCGGGACCGTAACCAAGTACGTAGGTTCGTGGCTGCGAAGCAGATCGCAATCCGCATCGCCATTCCCCTCTCGCACCCAATCGCACGTGGTTGGATTCGGTGGGCAAAAACTCTTCTTGAGACGCTCGAAAATCCCCCCTAGCGTTTCCTCCGCGTTTTTGAGATCGCCGGAGTGTAGCAGGCGATGCACCTCCGACACACCGACACCGAGCGCCTGAAGCTCGCTGCGGATCGCACTCTTCAATGGACAAAGCCCGCCCTCGGCGGTGTTCTCGGCGGTGTTCTCGACCAGGAGATCCGGATCCGGCGAGATAAGGTTGGTCGGGTCGGAATGCATCTCTCGGGATTTGGGGGGGGCCGCCCGCATTATGACCTCATGTCACTGGTTGAGACTCCAATATTTTTCCCACGGCATCCCTGCTTCCAACCGCCATCCTAGCGAGCCGAGAGGGTAACGCATGGCGTGGGGATTTGGCAAGAACAGGATTTGCAAATTTCGCGGTGCTAGCAAATGGTTTTTCATTCTGGATCCAGCGGGAGTGGCTTGCTACAATAAGGGGATGGTCGCTCCACCGAAATTCAGCCTTGTTGTATCGAGGATCTTTCTGATCGTCGCTGTCTTGTTTGGGCAGTTGACGGGTGGAAGTGCGTGTTGTTGTTGGGTCCGGCAATTCGTGGGGCCGACCACGCAATCGCTCGGTGATCTGGCTGCGAGCGACGATGCGACCGAAACGTTTGCGTGCCCCAAGTGCCAAGCTCGGTTCAAGAAATCGCAGCGCACTACGGACCATCGCGATCGTGTCGATGGTGCACCCTGCCAATGCGGCACCCATGGTTCGATTGCGATTCATCAGGAGCCTGATTCAGAATCGCGAGTGCGGTTTGAGGCGACGCTTCTTGGGCCTGATCCCGATCCGTTGCCGATCGTTGGTGTATCTCGTCAGGCTCCTTCTTCGATGGACGGACATTCTCTCCTGGACCGCCTCGCTTGGCAGTCGCGCGCCTGCATCTGGCGCATTTGAGATTCTTCAGCAAATCGTCTGCTTTCGATTCGCATTACTGTTCGTTTATTCACTTTTCTTCCGATACGGAGGTCTTCACGATGAGATACTTCATGGTTCCGTTTTTGATCGCTGCGATTGCGCTATGCGTCGCTGCCAAGCCCGTCGAACAAGAAGGAGCGGTTTCCAAACGGGATTCGCTTCGGATCGCGGTCCAAAACATTTGTCCTGTTTCCGGCCGCGAGCTACCTCGCGACAAACCGCTCAAGCAGTGGACCGATTCAACGTCCAAGGAGAGCTTGTACGTTTGCTGCGAAAAATGTGTCACCGGCACTCCTGACTCGAAACATTTGGAAAAAATCCGATCTCGCCAAGCGGAAGCCCAAGGCGAGTGCCTGGTGATGGAGAACGAGGTCACCGCGAGTTCTAAATCCCAAATCATCGGAGGCTATCGCATTTATGTGTGCTGTCCTCCCTGCTTCAAGAAAGTGGAAAAGGCGCAGGACAAGTACTTTTCCAAGCTCGATTCTCTGCACGAACAATTTTTGAAAAAGGAGTAGGGCCATGAAGTTGCAGACCAAGCAAGTGAGTGAATCGCGGAGATTCATGCGCCGCTGTGCGCTGCCGGGCTTGTGCCTGGTGGCTCTGGCCATCGCGGGTTGCGAGCAGAAGCCGAGCGAGCCGAAGGTAGTAACGCAACCGGTCGCAGCACCAAAAGTCGATAGCAACTCGCCTACCGAAAGCCATGGTCACAAGGCGGGTGCGCACGGTGGCTTGATCGTATCGCTCGGACGAGACAGCTATCATGTGGAAGCCGTCTTTGACAACCAGGGGATGGTGCGGTTGTATACCTTGGGTCAGGATGAGACACGGGTGATTGATATTCTGGCGAAGGATCTCGACGGGTTTGTTCGGCTCGAGAGTGAAACCGAGGCGCAGGCTTTGAAATTCAATCCAGAGCCGCAGTCCGGAGATAGCGAAGGGCGATCTTCGTTGTTCGTCGCGAAACTGCCGGAATCGATGATCGGCCAGATGGTCGAAATCACGATTCCGAACATTGCCATCGACGGCGAACGATTTCGGATGGCGTTTACCAAGGCCTCGCTCAACCATGGCGAGGGGACGCACGCGGGTGGTGCTGCCATGCCCAAGAAAGTCGCGGACGACGAGGAGCAGCGGCTCTATCTCGAACCGGGTGGGCATTACACAGCGGCGGATATCGAAGCCAACGGCAAAGTGACGCCGTACCAAAAGTATCGCGGCATCGCATCGACGCACGACATGAACCCGAAACCCGGAGATCAAATTTGTCCCATCACGGAGACGAAGGCGAACCCCAAGTTTGTGTGGGTCATCGGAGGCAAGAATTATCAATTCTGTTGCCCCCCATGCATCGATGAGTTTTTGCAGAAGGCGAAAACCGGAGGCGATGCGCTGCCCGACCCCTCGAGCTTTGTTCAAGGTGGTCCCAAGCCATGAATCGACTCGGGATCCAGTGCGGGATCGTCGTTTCGCTCGCGGCCTTGACTTGTGTCGCGTGGCATTCCTCAACGCATGCCCATGAAGGGCACGAGCCGATACCCTCCAAGGGTGCGGCAGTCGATGCTGCGCGCGGCGCAATCGCCTTGTCCGCGACCTCGAGGAAGATGCTCGATATTCGCACCGGGGAAGTCGTGCGGCTACGGCATCAAGACCGAGTCCGAACGTTTGCGACGATCGAATCCCCCTGGGGGCAGCGAGCTTTTGCCGCTTCGCTGCTCCCCGGCCGGATCACGGCGATCCACGTGCGATCAGGGGATCGGGTCGAGGCTGGGCAATTGTTGGCAGAGGTTGAGTCGCGCGACCTGGAATTGCTGCACCGAGAACAGATCGATGCTGCCCGCGATCTGGAGTACGCCAAGAAGGTTCTCGATCTTCTTACGCCTACTCGTCAAACCGGAGCCGTTCCCGAACTCCGTTTGTTTGAAGCCGAAAATGCGATGCTGCGAGCCCGAAATCGGTTGTGGGTGGTCGAAAAGAAAGCGAGTGTCCTGAATCTGCCTTGGCACTCGCAGCTACACACGTCCAAGGAACAAGAAGGCCGCGATCACTGGGGCACCCTGTTCGTTCGAGCACCGATCGCCGGTACCGTCCTGCAACAAGACGCCGTGGTCGGCCAATCGGTTGCTCCAAACACCCACCTTTTTCAGATCGTCGACAACACCCGGCTATGGGCCCGTCTCCACGTTCTGGAAAGCGATGCGCACAAACTCGAAGTAGGCATGCCGGTCGAAGTAACTCTCAATGCGTTCCCCGATCGCGTTTGGAAATCGTCGATCGATACGATCTCACAAGGGATCGATCCGGCGACGCAGCAAATCGCGGCTTGGTGCACGTTGGATTCGTCATCGGTCCAGGACGGAATTCAGCCAGGCATGACGGGCGGGGCCGTTTTTTACCGCGAGTCTGCCAAGGAAAGATTGTCGGTCCCGCGAAGCGCCATTTGGAGCGATGGTCTTTCCTACTACGTGTTTGTCGAGACCGCCGTGACCAAGCAGGGAACGGAATACGAACGCCGAGCGGTTTGGGTCGATACCGACCGCATGGCCAAGGGGGCAAGCTCGGCAGATGGAGGGAATCGCGACATGGATTTCGTCGAATTGACAGCGGGCGGTTTATTCTCAAGCGACCGTGTGGTCGTCCAGGGAGCCCACGAGTTGTCAGGTTTGTTGAGCCGCTCTTCACTCCGTCTCGATGATCGCACCGCCAAAAATCTCGGGATCGAATTCCAAAAAGCGGACCTTCACCCGATCGATCAAGTCCTGTGGGTAAATACGCAGGTAGAGCTGACTCCGATGAAACGCTTGCGCGTCGCCCCGCAATTGACCGGAACGCTCAAACGCCTGCATGTCGATCGCGGACAATCGGTCAAAGCCGGAGCGGTTCTGGCGGAACTGGCGAGTCTCGAAGTGGTCGATTTGCAGTTGGACTGGGTCGAGTCACTGCTCGATTACGAATTGCAACGGGAGATGCTGCAGCGATTGAGTTCAGCGACTGGTAGTGTTTCTCCGCGCTTGCTGCTCGACCTGCAAAATGCGATGGAAAAGATACAAACCCGCGCTGCCAGCCAGGAGCATCAACTGGAACTGATTGGTTTCGACCAGGAAATGCTCCGAGAGATCTCAACCCGAAAGACGGTCTTTGATGCGTTCCCGCTGCGCGCTCCATCCGATTCGCTGGTCATCGACTTTGTCGGAACCACCGGGGATGTGATCCCCGTCGGCGAGGATCTGTTCGAACTGCATGACCCGAGCGGCTTTCAAGTCGTCGGGTTTGTGCCGGCCAAGGACAGTGCCAAGGTTGCCTTGAATCAGCCCGTCCGCGCCCACTTCGATGCATTCCCCGATCGCGATTTCGAGGGGCGGGTGACTGCCATCAGTCCAATGGTCGCCAAGGACTCAGGAGTGCGATCGATCTGGATCGAGCTAGAGGATCTTCGGGATGTGGGTTTTCGGAGCCGCATGCTTGGGAGAGCGGCTCTGACCTTGGGTGCCGGCGATGCCATGGTGGCGGTTCCTCGAGAAGCGGTGGTGCGAGATGGCCTCAATTCCTTCGTATTCCTGCGGGTGGCGGATGGATCCATCCAACGCAAGCAAGTCGCGACCGGTCTGGAAGACGACCGGTTCATCGCCATCCATGCTGGGCTCGAACTCGGCGATGAGATTGCGGTCACGCAAGTGATGGGTCTGCAAACGGCCCATGCTTCTATTCGTTAAGGTTTTCGCATGCTCGATTCGATAATCCGGTTCTCACTCAACCATCGCTCGTTTACGTTCTTCCTGGCGGTCGTGGCAGCGATCGCCGGTTGGCGGGCCGTTCAGTCTTCGGGCGTGGACGTATTTCCCGATCTGAATCGTCCGACGGTCGCGATCATGACCGAGGCGGCTGGTTTGGCCCCGGAGGAGGTCGAGGCGTTGGTCACGCGGCCCATTGAGTTGGTGATGGTGGGCGCGACGGGAGTGCAGCGAGTCCGATCGTCGTCCGCGCTCGGTCTGTCGATCGTTTGGGTGGAATTCGACTGGGGAACCGACATCTTTATCGATCGCCAGGTCGTAACCGAACGATTGCAGTTGGCCCGTTCGCGATTGCCTCAAGGGATCAACCCGGTCATGGCCCCCATCTCCTCGATCATGGGAGAAGTCATGCTCATCGGGCTTCGGAGCACGCGCGAGGAAGCGGATCGCGAGGCGGCTAAGGAGACCGCGATGCTGTTGCGGACCATCGGGGAATTCAATCTGCGAAATCGTTTATTGGCAGTCCCCGGCGTTTCGCAGGTGTCCGTCATGGGAGGGATTCTGAAGCAGTATCAAATCATTACATCACCCGAACGATTGCTGTCCCAGAACATCACTCTCGATCAATTGGTCGATGCAGCGCAGCGGGCGAGCGTTTTGGCAGGTGGCGGCGTGATGCAGCGCGAAACGCGAGAATCGGTCATTCGTATTCAAGGCCAAGCGCTAACGCTGCAACAAATCCTTGAGTCCCCCATCGTCCTGCGAGATCCGATTCCCGTGCGCATTGGCGATGTCGCAGATGTTCGGTTCGATGGACCCGTGCGACGCGGAGATGCAGGTTCGTGGGTTCGCGATACCTCGGTGACTCCATCCCGATTCGTCGGCGGGCCAGCCGTAATTCTGGCCGTGCAAAAACAGCCTCAGGTCGATACCGTCCAGTTGGATCGCGAAATCGATCGAGCGCTCGCGGAGATGCGCACGGAACTGCCGGCACATGTTGTCATCGACGATCAGATTTTTCGTCAATCGCGATTCATCCGCGCCGCAGTCGAAAACGTGCTTGATTCCATCCAAGAAGCCGCGATTTGGGTGGTGATCGTCCTGGTGCTCCTGCTGGGTAACGCGCGGACGAGCATCAGTTCGCTTATCTCCATGCCGATGTCGATCCTGTTGACCTTTCTCGTTTTTGAGTGGCTAGGTATCG
>Ga0315904_10005071_pt1 | contig 18429 bp, 23 predicted proteins | sample LakEriMetagenome_6_FD_203529 | JGI IMG/M metagenome (GOLD analysis project Ga0315904, IMG submission 203529) | Freshwater fungal communities from buoy surface, Lake Erie, Ohio, United States - Buoy 12 MA120 | ecosystem: Environmental > Aquatic > Freshwater > Lake | place: USA: Lake Erie, Ohio...
CCGAGAAAAAAACCAAACTCCGCGCCGACCACCTCGAACACCTCCGTCCCATCGCCCACACCAAATAACCTCGTCAATCCAGTCAATCCCGTCAACAACGTCACCACACACCCATGAGCACCACCACTGCCCCCGAACGCACCACCATGAACGGCAAGCCCGTTCACTGGCGCAACGCCAAAACCGTCCTCAACCTCGACTCCGGCTTCCGTCACAAACTCCTCTGCGACGGCCCCACCTTCTCCGCCGGCGACGCCTGCGCCTACTCGTGCAGCTTCTGCTACGTCGAGGCCATGACCCACAAGCTGCTCCGACACGACCACAGCGAGCTGAAGGACCTCGACCACATGGACATCGTCGTCCGCCGCACCAACGCCGTCGAGACGCTCCGCAAGCAGCTCGTCGCTCTCCCCGACGCCGTCCGCGCCCAGCAGCTCACCCTCTACATGAGCCACAGCGTCGATGTCGCCGCCAACATGGACCTCGTCCGCGAAACCGTCGCCGCCTGCATCGCCATCCTCGAACTCACCCACTGGCACATCCGCATGCTCTCAAAGTCCCACCTCCTGCCGAAGGTCGCCAAACTCCTCATCGACAGTCCGGTCAATCAGGTCAGTGATGTCCGCTCCCGCCTCATTTTCGGCGTCTCCACCGGCACCCTCGATGACGCTCTCGCCGCCGCCTTCGAGCAGGGCTGCCCCAAAGTCTCCAAACGCATCGAGAGCCTTCACTGGCTCCAAGACGAAGGCTTCCGCACCTTCGGCATGATCTGCCCCAGCCTCCCCGTGCGCGGCTCCTACCAGGAATGGAGCCTCGCCATGATGGACGCCATCCGCGCCGACCGCTGCGAGCACGTCTGGGCCGAGGTGCTCAACGTCCGCGGCAAATCCATGATCCGCACCTGCGCAGCCCTCCACGCCGCCGGCTACGAATGGCAGGCCGCCGAGCTCCAGCGCGTCTCCACCGACAAAGCCGCTTGGGAAGAATACGCCCGCAAAACCTTCCTCGCCCACGCCTGCCGCACCGATCTCCTCGACCCCACCTACAAAACCAAACTCCGCTTTCTCCAATACGTCACCAAAGAAACCGCCCCATGGTGGCACGACCACACCTCCTCCGGTGCCATCCCCCTCGGAGCCGCCGCCATCCATTGATCCAAATCAGAAATCCCAAATCAGAAATCATAAATTCCCATGCACCTCCTCTACTACCACACCAACTGCGCCGACGGCTTCGCCGCTCTCTGCATCGCCCACGCTGCTCTCCTCGCCCGCGGCATCCCCGCCACCGAGATCCAGCACCGCCCCATCAACTACGGCTGGCCCGGCCAGATCCCCGACATCCGAAACCAGCCCGGTGAAAGCATCTTCGTCGGCGACCACATCTACTACCTCGACTACACCCCGCCCGCCTCCGACCTCGTCAATCTGGTCAATCAAGTCAAAACCTGGAACGGCACCATCAATCTCACCATCATCGACCACCACGAAAAGATGGCTCCCATCCACGGCTGGTCCAAAGACGAGCACAACCAATGGCAAAAAGGCCCCGCGCCCGAAGGCTTCGAATCCGTCTTCGCCTTCACCGAGTCCGGTGCGTCCCTCACCTGGAAACACTTCCACCCCGGCGAGCCCATGCCCAACGCCGTCACCCTCATCGCCCGCCGCGACCTCGGCCACGCGTTCCAAACCACCGAGGACACCATCGAGCGCGGCCTCAACGCCCAGGCCCTCGACCTCCACGCCACCCTCTTCCGCCTCCTGCCCCGCACCGTCGCCACCTGGAGCCCCATCATCCACGGCCAACAGCCACTCGCTGAGATACTGCGCTCCGGTCACCAGCTTCGCGCCATCGACAACTTCATCATCCGCGAAGCCGCCTACAACGCTCACTTCATCGACTTCACCCGTCTCATTGTCTCCACCAGTCTCATAGTCTCCATGTCTGGCTTGGAAAGCATCCCCGCCGTCAACGGCCTCGGCCCGGAACTGGTCAGCGACGCCTGTCAAGAACTCCTCCGCCGCTACCCGCAAGCTCCATTCGCCGCCAGTTGGTGGACCGACGCCAAAACCGGACGCATCACCTACTCCCTCCGCAGTCGTCGCCCAGGCCACCCAGACGGCCACACCAACGTCTGCGAAATCGCCAAAGCCTGCCACCCCGACGGCGGAGGCCATGCCTGCGCCGCCGGCTTCTCCACCACCCAGCCCGTCCCGCTGATTTAACCCGTCAATCTGGTCAATAAAGTCACTCCGGTCACCATGCCCACAACCTCCACCTATCGCATACCGCAGCACAAACGGCTCCTGACAGCCTGGCACCGAAGCCAGAAACTTGGCCTCACCCCCGGACAGCTCATCGTCATCGCCGACGTCGTCGAGCACCACGGTGGCCCCGTGTGTTCCATGCGGCACCGAGCCAAACGCATCCACATGACGCAGGCCCATGTCTGCACCGCCTACAAACACCTCAAAACCCAAGGTCTCATCACTCTCACTCCAATACCCTCACCCATGGCGCACTTGCAGCGGTCCTACCCAAGCCTGGCCGCAGCGCCCACGTCCAAAGCCCTGCGTTTGTTCAACCGTCACGCCAAACCCGATTAACCATGTCCGTCTGGTCCCAAACCTCCGCCGAAGCCCGCCGCGAACGCTTCTGGCGCACCGCCCCCAAAAACCCCGCTCGCGAGGCCGCCAAACGCGGTCACACCTACTTCCGCCGCGGCATCCGCATGCTGGACCCCCACGCCTCCATGCCCTGCGGCGAGCACCAGGGAAAGCTCATGCGTGCCGTCCCGCTCGATTACCTTCTCTGGGTCGATGCCCAGCCATGGTCCCAGCACTGGGACCCCTGGCCCGCCGTCCACGACTACCTCAACCGCTACGTCCGCAGCGATGCCGACACCCAGGACGCCCTCCCCGATCTACCCACCCCCACGTTCTACCTCGGCCCGCCTCCCCCAGTCTCCCCGTCTCCCCGTCTCCAAGTCTGCTCGACTCTCCACTGCCTTCCCGGTCACGAAGACCTCCTCCACGCCCTCGCCGTCGGAGCCCTCAACTTGTCCCGCGACTGGTATCAGCCCGGCCGACTCCCCCACTACGACCTCGCCCCCAAACGCCACGACCACGCCCTCCGCCTCGGAGCCGTGCTCATCGAGGACACCCAGCTCATGCAGCACCAAAACACCTGGCTCGAGTTCTACCGCTCCAAACCCCAGTTCGCCGACCTCCCCACGCCACCCCGCCTCCCCGCTCGCCGCCTCTGATTCTCCTCCCCCCATCGCCCCCATGCCCACACACACCCATACCGACCTCGTCCCTGAATGGCTCACCAACAGAGCAGCCAAACACATGCGGACGCTCCTCACCACCATGCTCGCGCAGGCAGGCGTCGAGGACAACACCCACCACACCTTCCTGCGTGAGGCAGACGTTCGGAAGCGCAAACAAATGCTTCCCAATTCACTCGTCGAGTGCGCTGGCCGAGGGACCGCTCCCACCAATCTGGTCTTTGCCGTCGCCGGCAAAAACGCCAGGGATGACCTCGCATTCATGTCGATCATGGTCAGCAAGAGGGACATCGAGCGCATCCGCGTTCTACTATCCCAACAACACTGCGGTGTCTGGATGCTCAATGAGCAGCCTCCCACAGTTAAAGCGGTCAACGAGCTCACCACGCCACCAGACGACACCAGCGTTTTGCTCCTCCTCGACGCCATCCAGTCTGCGGGCGGAGAGATCACCCGCAAAACGCTCGACACCATTTTGATTCGAGACTTCCCCACCAACGGCACCGAGCTGGTCAACCACATCGCCCAAAGCACCAACTACCTGACGCTCAAAGCCAACACGGTTACCCTCACGGCCGCCGGCGTCGCTCGCCTTCATCCCGCCGCCGCGCCCCCAGCCCCACCCGAGCCCAGCAAGTTCGAGGTTCTCCGCCAGGCTGTTCTCACCGCTCGCGCCCGCGTGGACGCGCTGAAGTCCGAGCACGAGGAATCCACAGCCGTGCGCAACGCCATCGGCACCGAGTTGGCAAACGCCAAGAACGCCCTCAAAGCCGCCGAAAAAACGGTGCTTGAACTCCAACTGCAGCTCCAAGAGGCCAAGACCAAACACACCCATATCGCCAAAACGGTCAACGAACTCGGTGCCCGCCTCGACCGCCAGCCCAACCACTCCACCGCCTACGCCGAGGCCTGCGCCGATCTCGAAGCCGCCACCACCGCCTACCAACATTACATCACCTTGTGACCCCATGAAACACCGCCGCATCGACCGCTTCCGCCGCCCCCGCAGCGATGCCCACCTCCTCACCCCGCCAGACACCGATCGGTTCCAAGCAACAACGAGTTACGACCGTTTTGAAGGCAGCGCCGCACAACTCCTTGTGCATGAGATCACCGGGACCCCAGTCGATAAAATGGCGCAAAACCGCGTCAACCTGAGCGAGGTCATTCAGCACGTGTGCAAAGACCAAAAACTAGGCATCGAAAGAATCGAGACATGGGAAACCCTCATCGACAACACCATCACCTTCCAGATCACCCGCCGCCCCAAACTCTCCCCCAAACTCCTCGCCAACCTCACCCCGCTCCAACGCCAGCGCCTCCGTCAATCCGGTCAACCCTGTCAATAACGTCCCCACCTACCCCATGAACCACCTCCAATTCCGCGTCGAGCGCGACGTCTCCTTCGGCCCCGACACCTTCCGCATCCACCTCTACGGACGCCTCCCCGACGGCCGCATCGCCATCCCCAAGACTACCCTCAGCATGCGCGTCATGGAGCGCGACGCCGCACCCCCGCGCTCCGATCCCATCCTCACCACCGACCAAAACGCCCTCCAATCCCTCATGGACGAACTCTGGCACCTCGGCATCCGCCCCACCGAAGGCCACGGCTCCACCGGCCAGCTCGCCGCCACCGAAAAGCACCTCGACCACACCACCCGCCTCCTCGAAAACACCCTCCAGACCGTCCTCAACGTCGCCAACGCCTCCCTCCTGCCCAAAATCACCCAACCCCCAACTCAACCCGGTCAATGACACCCAAAACCTCACAATGCCGCCCTGAGTCCGTTGCAATCAAACTACGTGAAGCCTGCAAAAACAAAGGGGTGCTCGGGAAAAACGGAGATTCTTACCACCATGGAGGAAAAGAACGTGCCAAAAAAATCGCTCAAAAAATCGGAAGCAGGAAACACTTATGGGCACTCGGCCTAGAAGAACTTTAACCTCACTCCCCCAAATCCCTCAACATGGTCACCAGATCCCGCCGCGTGAGCCCGCCCTCGACCTTCTCCTCCTTCACCCACACACGCCCGCCCTCGACCCGCCAGCCCACGCGCTCGACCTTCTTCATCCCATCGAGCCGAGCCTGCTCCACGACGAGCTGCGCCGCCCGGTTGGCAAAATAGGCCTTCTGCGCCTCCTCATCGCGCACCGCCACCTCGCCTGAGTCGGACACCTTAAACACCTGCCGACGCTGATCCTCGCTCATCTCCGCCACGTCCACGAGCTTCACGTCAAAGCCGCGCCCCCGCCGCACCACCACTGGCACCCGCTCACGCAGATACCGGTCCTGCTCATCCAGCGGCAGCTTCCCCAGGTAGCTCGCCGCCTTCCCACCGATCATCACAAGCTGCGGATGCAGCAGCCCATCCCCCACCCGCGTGAGCTTCGTCCAGAAATCCCGCAACGACGGATTCGTCTGCGCCACAATAGCCGCCCGCGTCTCCTCGGGCATTCCCACCCACTTCCTCGCCGCCGACGCCAGCCGCTCCGCCGAAAGCCGTGCATCGTTCAAAATCTCCGCGAGCACCTCCTGCTCGCGCTTCGAGATGCCCTCAACCTCAACCGTCAGTGATGTGATGTGTGTGCTCATGATTTGGAAAGTTTACCCAATGCCGCCGCCACCGCCTGCCGCCGTGCCTCCCGTCGCTGCTCTCGCCGAGCCGCCGACCGCCGCTCTCGATTCGCCGCCGCCCAGGCCCGCAGATACGCCTCCCGCTCCAGCCGCCGCTCATCCATCTGCCGTTCCACCTCCGCCGGCGTCCCCGTGCGACGCAGCCCGACCCGGAACTCAGCATGGTAGTCCCGCATGTATTCTCGGCGCTGTTCCTCATCCGCAAAAGGCACGGGTCAAACCTGACGCAACATCGCAACAACGCAACCCCCAACAAACTGTTGAACTTCCCGTTGAACTCAACCCCACAAAAAAAACAGCTCGTGGCGCTGCATCCAAGTAAAATCAAGGCTTCCAGCCTCAAAGGTGGCTCGGGACGGAATCGAACCGCCGACACGATAGACGCTGATTTTACAATCATCCAAGATATCGCTCCCGTTACATTTTACCAAGGGAAACCGCGCTGTTGCGCGTCCGTTGCGTTTTCGGTTGCGATGTTGCATGAGTTGAAGTATCCGTTGAACCGCCGTTGAAGAATGCGTTGAACATGACCTACACCGCCGCCGTCCGCCGACATCCTCGAAGCCAGTTCTGGCAGGCGCAGTTCTGGACATGGAACACCACCGCCGGACGGTGGGAACGCATCATGAAGAGCACCAAATGCTCCGACGAGAAGCTCGCCCAGAAGATCGCCGACGAGTGGCAGACGTTTGCTCTCCGAGCCGCGCCACACAGCGGCAAGACCGCCCTAACGAGGGAGCAGGTGCTGGAGGTGCTGAACGATATCCTTCGCCGCGCCGGCCATCCGCAGGTCATCGAGACCCGCCAATGGGACGAATACAGTCACGAATGGCTCGCCCTCCAAAAGACCCGCATCGCGACCCGGTCGCTGGAATCCTACGAAGGCCATGTTCGCATGCTGACTCGCTGGCTGGGAGACACCAAAACCACCGCTCTCAACGCCATGGACGGCGGCACCCTTCAAGACTGGTATTTCGACATGATCGACGAAGGTCGCAAGCCCGCGACCGTCAACAATGCCGTGAAGACCCTCCAAGCCGTGTTTGACCGAGCCCGCGCCGAGGGTTTCTGCCCGCGGAATCCGGCCGAGCTGGTGCTCCGCCAATACGGCACCGCCGACATCCGGCAGCCGTTCACGCAGGACGACCTCGCCAAGATCCTCGCCCACCTCCGCCGCACCGGCCAGACCGACTGGCTGACGGTCATGCTACTGGGCATCTGCACTGGACAGCGCCTCCAGGACTGCGCGAATGCCTCGTGGGACGCCTTCACGCCAGCCACCAATAAGACCCCGCGAGTCTGGCACAACAAGCAGGGCAAAACCGGGACGCTGGTCCACATCCCCATCATCGAGCCACTCGAAAGCCACCTCCAGACGCTCCAGATGCGCCCAAGAAAGCCGCTGGCCCCATCACTGGCCGGAACACCCACCGGCGGCACCAAAGGCCTCAGCGAGCAATTCAGCGGCATTCTGGACGCCGCCGGCGTCGAGAGGACCAAACGCGAGAAGGTCGCCGGCAGCAAAGGGCAGAGCTGGACCGACAAAACCTTCCACTCTTTCCGCCACACCACGAACACCCTGCTCGCCGAGGCCGGCATCCCCTACGAGATCCGCAAGGACATCACCGGCCACAGCTCCGCCGCCATGAACGAGCGTTACACCCACCGCGCCGCTTCGACGTTGGCAAACGCCCTGAAACGTGCTATCAATCTCCCATCGCCCCGATGACGACCGACACATCCGTTAACGCAGTTTTAGGAGACTGGATAGGCCACCAAGTTTTCCATGGCAAAATCCCCGTCATTTTCCGCAGCGACTCCAACCGCAAACTACGCTGGCACGATCCAACGACCCTCAACTGGCTCACGTTCCCACCCTACCTACAACACCCATGAAAACACACATCCGCCCCCTCGCCCTCGTGGCGATGCTCTCCACCACCCAGGCTGCCGACACCCCGGCCGCCATCCTCGCCGACTACCGGAAGGCTGCTGACACCGCCCTCGTGCGAGTCAATGCCACGCTCGACACCGAAGCCGCCAAAGTCTCCAAGACGCTGCTCGCCCTCAATGACCCCGCTGCTGTTCAGTCCCTCGCCGACCAGGTGCAGGCCAAACGCGCCGGCGAGCCCGTCGCCCAGCCCGTGCCGCAGGCCTCGGCCCTGTTTGCCGCCTACGACCGCGCCAGACTCGCCGCTCTCGCTCCCGTGCAGCAAACTACCCTCCGCCGCATTAAGGCCGTCCTTGCCTCCAGCGACGGCCAGAAAACGGAGATCGTGGCCGAACTCGCCAAGCTGAAGACCGACGTGCAGGCGGGCAAAATCGCCGATCATTCCGCGCCGGCCCCGAACTGGACCTTCCACCGCACCCGCAGCGGTGCCGCCGAGGGTTCTGTGGTCTTCGGCCCGAAAGGCGATGTGACCTTTATCTCCAAAGTGGGAAACAAAACCGCCGGCACATGGAAGCGCACCAAGGACGACACGATTGTCGCCCAATTCCAAACCGACGAATGGAAGATCGACTTCCGCAAATCCGGCACCGAAGTCCGCACCGCGACCAGCCAAGACATCTGCTATCTCCAACCCGCAAAACCATGATCACCGTCTTGATAGCCACAAAGGGGCGGCCCGCCAAACTCGCTCGATGCCTCGCCAGTATTCCGCGGTCAATACCGGTGGCCATCCATGCAACGTGCCGGGAGGACCTTTACATCGGCGACTGGAAGGACGCGCCGATGTGGGCTTCAACCTCGACTGGCCCCGAGAACATCGTTCAAGCGTTCAACCTGCTGGCACATCCCAACCGATCCATTCCAGGCTCCTACCTTCTACCCGTCCCAGACGACGTGCGCTTCGCAGAAGGGTTTTTTGATCATCTGCAGTCATGGGCATCCAACCACCCAGAGCAGCAGGTGATCGGCTGCCCCGTGACAAACCGGAAACACAACGACGATGCAGTCACGTTGGTTCACCGGTCGGCCATCGACGCCCGAGGTTATCTGTTCGATCCACGATTTGAGCATTTTTTCATCGATTACGAACTTGGACGGTGGGCCAAACAACGGAAAGTCTTTGGTGTCTGCCCACAGGCCACACTCGAGCATTTCCACCCCGAGGTGAGCGGCGAATACGATGACACCCACCGGCACCGCCGCATGGACAAATGGCGGCACGACAAAGCCATCTGGGACCAGATCAGAGGTAAAGGACCCGCCCCTGCTGCCGCCACTGCTCAAATGTAGCTGCTTCCCGTCCGGGAGCATGCTCCTTCGGCTGTGTGCGCGTCTGTCGGTCCCAGTAGTGGTGCAACTGCGACCACTCCTTGCCGAAGTGGTCAAATCCCACCAAATGCACCGCCGGCACCCCCACGTCTAACAGCCAAGCCACTGTCACAAAGCCGGCAGAGGGAAGAATCGATTTGTCCGCTGCCCACGGCAGCGTCAGACCCCAATAAAACGACTTCGGCACCAACCATGAGTCTGCACACTCCCACGCAGCGTGCTCATGCAGCCAAAGCGTGCGATCACAGACAAAAGCGCCGCGCCGCCCTCCAGCCTTCCCGTGCGTAGCATGTAGTGTTGTCACGCGCCCCGTGTGGGCCTCGTGGCCGACCGTTTGGAAAGCATTGATTCGCACTACCTCGTCGAAAGCATCGATCACTCGCCCCAACGGCTGCCGCAGCACTCCGGGACCGTTGCCGACCACCACCACCGTTGCGCCAGACGCCACAGGGCACCTCCACGGATACGGCACAAGCGACTGATCCCACGGCCGAGGCTGTCCATGAAAACAAACGACCGGAGCCGACGAGGTAGTCTTGGCATCGCGAATGTGCGCTTTGAACGAGCAAGCCATGCCCGGCTCAATATCTTGAAAATAGGCGACAGACTTCCCCGCCCAAGCTGCCTCGAGGAAATCCTGATCGCCTCGCAACGTTCCTGGTCCTCGCTCGCACCACATTTGCCAGATCCAGCTCAAATCGCCATTCCACCACATCATGGAGGACTGCATGGCTGCCGGGTTTTGCCCACCGCGATAGAAATCGCGCAGGATGGCAAATAGAACGTCCTGAAAACAGTCCAACCCGACCGGTCCGCGAATGATCGTGTCAAGGTCGAGAAAAAGCGTCGGTCCTTGAAACGCCCGGAAAAGCTCCATTTTCGCCCACCACCCCTTGGCCTCGGTAAACAATGGCACCGTCTGACAGTCCAATAAATGCGGCACATCGGTCAGGCAAACAAACTCGTGCTCGTGCTGCACCCACTGGCGGCACATGGTTTGCAAAGCGTAAACGTGGCGAGGACCGTAATCCCCTCCTGATTTCAAGACGCAAACGATTCTCATGGGGGCGGGCTCGGACTTGGAGACGGTGAGGGTGACGGAGGCGGACTAGGCGAAGGCGATGGGCTCGGCGAAGGACTTGGACTCGGCGAAGGCGATGGGCTCGGCGAAGGACTTGGACTCGGCGAAGGACTTGGACTCGGCGAAGGACTTGGACTCGGCGAAGGACTTGGACTCGGAGATGGGCTCGGCGAGGGACTCGGTGAAGGCGAGGGAGAGGGCGATGGCGAGGGACTCGGTGAAGGCGAGGGAGAGGGCGATGGCGAGGGACTCGGTGAAGGCGAGGGAGAGGGCGAAGGACTTGGCTCCGGCAGCGCCCCCACACCCACCAGCCAATTCGTCCACAGCGTCGCCAAGCCCGATCCAGCCGGCGGTGGAATCGGCGGGAAGGCCGAGGACTCATCATGGCGGATGACCGGCAGCTTCTTTTCCTGGATCACCAAATTCGGCTGACTTATGCCTTGGAAGGCCAGCAAGCCCGACGAGGTCGTGACATTGAGGCCTTCCAGCAAACTGGTGCCACGCAAGCTTGCAGGTTCACCGGTCATGAAATCACCTCCCGGTCATCAATGGGCGGGATGGCCTCGACCAGGATACGGTGCTCCATGAGCCCGCCGGGAATGACCTCGCGGCGAGTGTCCTCGACCGGATAAACCTCCCAGTCCTCCATAGGCGTAGGCGGAAATTCCTGCTCCAAAATGACACCTCCAACACCTTTATCCACCGTCCCTGCATTGGGGATCACCCGGCCGGAAGTCTGGAAAAACGGAAATTTGCATCCTGCATGCAGACACCCAGGCACCGAGCCAGACTGGCCGTCAAAAGACCAATTTACATGATCCGTGATAGGCACGATCTGCGTGCCTTCGCCCGGAAAAGGCTCTTCGCTGAGGTAGTGGCGGATGCGGAACCAGGTCGGATACTGCTCGCCAGGCCTCGTCACCATGCGAGGATGCGCCCGCTTGGCGGACTCGATGTTCCCCAAGTCGTTGACGGCCGTGAGAGGCAATTTGCCCTCCTCAAACCACAGCTTGAGCAGGACCGTGGGCCAGGGAAACATACGCTTCTGCCACCGCTCAAAAAAATGCGTGTCTCTCTCCTCCTGGGAGCGCGTGCGAGCAAAAAAGAATTTTCGCTCCATGTAGCCTGCCTTTTGAGCATGGATAAGCCGGTAGTTTTTTAACTCTTCGTGCACGGTCGCGGAATTCACGATCCAGCGATAATTGGCGTCCGCCGCGATGTCGGCATAAGTAACGACCGCATTGAGGAAGTCCGGGGTGGCATGAGCCCTCGCCGCCTGCGTCGCCGTGATCGAAAAGCCCTCCTCGCGAGGGTCTGGCGTGTCCCAAAAATCGAAGTTGGTGTCCTTGGAGGCCATGGAGAATTACAGTCCGCGCTTTTTGGTCCCGATCCCGATGATCAGCTCGAGCCGATAAGGGAACCTCAGCCCACCTTGGCCAACATACTCCCGCCAGGTCACTGTGCGGTCGCTTTGGCGTGGGTCCACATGGTCGGCGATGTCATCCTTCGTCAAAGTGACGGCAAACGATTTAGCCGTCACAGCAGGCGGATTATAGCTATTCAGCAAAGTGGGCGTCAGAGTGGTGGTGTCGGTCACGGCCGACACAACCCCAGGCATGACCACAGAGAGCCCAGGCGTCGAGACGACGCTCTGGAAAGCATCGCGCCGCTCCTGAGTCTTCTCCGTCCGTTCGACGTCCACCCAGACACCTGTCCAGCCAGGGACGTAGCCATCACCTCGCCCACCTTTGAGGTGGACGTAAATGTCCATTGGCTCGGTGGGGAGGTAGATCCACAGCGAATTGGCACTGTTTGAGCCGCTACCATTCGTGACCACAACCGAGGCATCGCCCGCACTTCCCGCCGGCGTGACGCACGTGATCGAGGTGGAGCTCACCACCACGACATTCGTGCAGGCCACGCCGCCGATGGTCACACCGGTGGTGCCGGTAAAATTGGTGCCGGTGAGCGTCACCTCCGAACCACCGACGGTGCTGCCGACGTTGGGTGAGATGCTGGTGAGAGTTGGCGCAGGCATAAAGGTGTTACAGTTTAATGAGGCAATGACTCAACCCCAGCATGCCAGGGGAGACGTTGTGCGGCTCCACGCGAGCCAGGAGCCGGATGTTGACGTGGGCCAGAGCTGCAAACACCAGCTCCGAGCAAAACCACTTCCCATTTTCTCGCGCCGGCGTCCGGCTCACAAATCGCAGCACGCTCCGCCAATCGTAGGGCTTTCCCCTCTCCCGCTCGCAAAACGCAAGCGCTTGACGGGACAGATCCGGCGTGAGTCCATCGACCTCATAGAGATCAAGGTTTGCCCAGTCGTCCGGCTTCAAGTGGCGGACACGGACGCCCGTTCCAGGGTAGCTCTCAATAACCCGCTTGCCGCAGGGCATGAGAAATGCCGCATGCGAATACGGGCTCCGCGTCTGCCAACGCACCACCCAGGCGATGGGATCACCGCCGGAGAAAAGCGCCACGCGCAGCACGTTGGAGGGGTCAGCAGGCATGAGGGAGGTGTGGATATCAGCTCGCCTGAGTGAAGGTGATGCCAGCAGCCACACGGGAATGCGCGACAGCAAACCAACTGGTGCCATCGGACCAGACCGTGACCATGTCGCCAGCCACGGCTTGCCCATCGACAAAAGAAATCGTGTCGTCCGCCGTTCCGCTATCGCCTGCGGCATCGGCTGCCGTCACCTGCATGCCTTTGATGACGTTCGCCGAGCTGGTCGTCACGACCGTGTAAGAGGCTCCAGAGGGGGCCGCAGTGACGATGAAAGTAAAACGCAGACCAGCTTGAGGCGCAGGCAGCGTGCTCACGAACTCGGTCGAGCTATTGAGAAACAGAATCTTCCCACTTTCCGCCGCCGTGAGGACATTTGTGGCCGTGGTGTTCTCGGTGAGGTCGATTACAGGCAGGGATGCCACAACCCGCCACGCACTAGCATCAGCATGGAGGACGAGAGTCGCATACTGCACCGCCAAGGTGGCCGTGGTCGCCCCGTCGATGGTCTCGGAGCCGTTCGCGTCAATGGTGACGGCATTCGTCGTCGAATCGGTCTTTTTGATCACCAGATACGGATACCGTTTCGAGCTCACCGGCAGCAGCGAGATCGTGGACGCAGCCGCCGAGGCATTGACCAGCAGTGTGTGGTCTTCGGCTTTAACCGTGTAGGTGGAGGTCGTCACCGTGCGGGAATTCGCATTGTAGCTAATGCCCGGAGCACTGTTGACGATGTTCGAGATCTGCGCGGAGGCATGAGAAGCCAACAGCAAAGCTGCGGCGAGGAGGGTGGCTGCGTATTTCATGGGTTTAGCGGTGGTTTTTTGGTGGGTTTGGCTTGGGTTTTGGAGGGAAAATCAATGCGCGCTGGCGGTCTTTGGCTGGAGCTTGGAAACCTGGTCCCTCAATTCGCGCACCTCGGAGCGTATCTCGGAGACAGCCGCCAGCAGGACGGAATGCACCTCGACCTTGGTCGTCAGCGTTTGGACGGTTTTATTGAGGTCCTTTAACTCCGCCGCCACTTCACCGCCCGCGGCCAGCTTGGGGCGCATCTCGCCGACATAAAATGCGCCACAAGCAATCAAAGCCATCACTTGCCACGGCGTTAGCCCAAGCGATTGAAGAGTGTTCTGCAATACTTTGCTCATGGTATTTCAATGCGAAATGCGAGTTGCTCTGAACATGCTGAGTTGGTCGGCGACCACGTTGGTCGTTGGCCCAGAGTTTTTCACCACATTGACACGGAAACGGTCGGTTCCATTTCCGACTACGATGGTTGAACCAAAAACGTTGTGGTAAGCACCACCGTTGAGTTTTGTCATACCGTAAAACAAACCGACGATATGCCCATCTTCTTCCGAATCGATGTCCACATCTACTGAGGTGCCATCGGCGTCAAATGTGATCTTCGTTTGAATCATCCAGACCTCGCCAGGTCCAACCAAAAGGTTCTGACCATCGAACCTGTTGTCCGTGTCTTCGAGTATCTCGTCAAAATTAATAATCTGCCCCCCAGACTGAAGCTCGTAAGAGTCGGTTAAACGCGCGGACACTCGCATATTGCTGGACGCCATGGCGACAAGACCACGGTTTCCAGCCGAGCCCACAGTCCCAATGCTACCTGGATTACCCGAAGGCCCTTGATTGCCACCCTCAGCACCTTCGCCACCAACACCGCCAGCGCCACCAGCTCCGGCTGCGCCACCAGCGCCACCTGTCTGAGTGCCGCTTAAAACATAACAATCAGGATCTAGGGTGATAAGACCACCTTGGCCACCAACACCGCCAACGCCACCAGCGCCGCCGTCACCCCCGGTCCCTCCATCGGCCGCTCCACCACCAGTGCCGCCAGCACCACCAGTGCCACCAGTGCCACCAGCGCCGCCAGCGCCACCAGCGCCACCGTTGAGTGTGTAAGAGCTAACTCTAGCCCCACGTTTTAGTGTCAAATTCCCAGAAGCTGTCCCAGCCTCACCTTCTAAACCGGAACTACCAACGCCACCAGTGCCACCACCAATGCCGGGACCACCAGTGCCACCAGTTGTGCCATCACCACCAGTGCCACCAGTGCCACCAGTTGTGCCAGAAAGGGTTATCGACTCGACAAAAACTGCCCCGTCAATTTCCACATCGTTGCGTCGGGAGGTAATTGACCCAATCGTTGCTGCAACCCCGCGAATTTTCAAAGCGCCACTGGCCGTTGCGTGAGTAATTGTATTCACTTTGATCCGCTCAAGCGACATAAAAGCAGCGCCATCAATCGTGACAGTTCCAACGCTGGTTATTGTTTCAAACAGACCCGCAATGATTAAGGCATTAACCTGCCCCAGCGCAGCAGCAGTATTGACACTGTTGAGAGTGATATTCTGAGTGCTTGCCAAGTTCAGATGAATCCGAACCGGAGAAGCGGTCGTCGGCGTCAAAGCGATTGCAGCGTCCACCGCCTTTTGGGCCGTCGCAAAAGGAGCCTCAAGAGATCCGTCTCCCGACGTGTCATTGCCCCCGGAAGTCACGTGTAACACCCGAGGAGTTGTGATGGACGAGGACTCGCCTGATGAAATTGCAGGTGGAGGAGAACCGAAAGGCATAGTCGGAAAAGGTTACCAACTCTTAAAAACAAAGGTCTTGCCGGTGGTGGCGCAAAGCACACTCAATCGGCCGGAAGGAATCACGCCCGCAGGGCCGGGCATGTAATAGGACTGGCCCGCCTGGACCGGAATCCCTTTCGTCGTGGTCGCCAGGGTGCCAAAGTCCAGATACATCACCGTGTCGGACGTGTTGTAAAATTCGAACCCCAGCCGGGGCTTTTGCTCGGCGGTGTAGATGTCCTGAGCCGTCCCACCAGCAGCGATGGAACCCGAGCGGTCAACGGTTTGGGCGGTGGTCGTGAGCATAAATCAGAAGCCTTTCTTGGTGCGGCACAGGGTGGCCTGCGTGTGTCCGGGTTTGGGTTTGGCGCGGTCGAGCCGGGTCGCGGCCTCGGCGTAGCGGGTCCGCGCTTCGTCCTTGTCGGCCGATCCCAGCCACAACTGGCTACCGATCAGCCCACGCTCGCACAAGGCGACGAGATCCAGTTCCTCCCGTTGCAACACGGGCAGGACGGTAGTCGCAGCCAGGTCCGACGTGGTGAAAGCCGTCGGCCACAGCCGCAGGTTGAATTTGAGATGATAGACGGCATCCGGCTGAGGCCAAACCCGCAGCACAAACTGCGGCGTAGCGCCGCCGGTGATGCCACTGAGCGGCTCCACCCACCAATGCGTCGGTAGGCCGGCCTCATTGCGGAGGACGTCGTCGGCGTGCATGTGGGCCGGAATTCCAAACCGCAGCACGCTCGAGGCCGACTGCCACGAAAGAAGGACGTCGCCGTCGATCTCTTGGAGGGAACCAATGAGCACAGCGTCGCTTTTGACCTCCAGCGTGGTCGAGCCGCTGCCACCACCCTCATAGGGATGCAGGAGCGTGTTCACGGCCGCCAGACGGTTGTAGAACGTGGCATCGCTGCCTACCAGCACGGTCCGGCCCACAAAATCGGACTGGTCCGCCCAAGTGCCAACTGTGAAATCCTTGGAGCCCGCCGTCACCGTGATGTTTTTGGTCACTGGCAGTGCCAGCCGTTCGACCCGAGGCTCGGCACGGCGATGCGCCGGCAGGAACTCGACAAACTCAGCCAGCCCGGCATTCACCGACTGCACCAAAATCTGCTGCTGCACATCCGACATGCTCGCCGGGACCGTCGAGAGGTTCCGGGAGGTGGCTGCGAAGAGTTCAGTGATGGTCATGGCAAGGACGAGCAGCATGGCGACAAGGTTACTTTTTGGCCTTCTTTTTGGCAGTGGGCTTGGGAGCATCCGCAGGAGGAGCATCCGCAGGCACATCAGACGAGGTTGAGGACTCCGCCAACGTCGCCCCCGCGGCATCGGTCGGAGCCTCAACCTCAACCAATGGCTCGGAGGGAGCCGTGGTGATTGGAGGAGTGGCAGATTCGGCTTGCTGGTCGAGAGCAGGCGCAGGTCGATCCGCCAGTTCGGCTTCCAGCTCGGCCACGCGAGCCTGGAGGGCTTGGAGAGAGGCATTGTGTTCGGCCACGAAGCGATCCACGCCCGCCTGCATCTCGGCCACTTGGGCGTCGAATTTGGCTTGCAGTTCGCCGGCAACATCGACGGACGGAGCGTCGGTTTCATCGGCCCGCACGATCACACGGCCGAAAATGACATTGGAAGGAGTGAGCGGCACCGAGGCGACAGCCTTCTGGAACTGCTCGTTGAACTCGTCAGCCGTCAGCTCGCGCCCATGCCACAGATGCAGACCCTCCACAGATGGATGCGGTGCTTTGTCGGGACGAAGAAATCCACCCACACGGGCATTCGTGTAGCGGCTTTGCTTGAGGAGGTGGATGACGGCGGTGACTTTCATGGGATCGGGGGCTTTGAGGTGTGAAAAAGGGGGGATATGGGCGGACCCGTGAAGGTCCGCCCACACCCAAGGGGTTACGGGTGATTCCAACCCGGATAGATGCCGGTATGATGCAGCACCAGGAGGCCGGGGAAGGCACCGCGACGGTTGGCGCGAGGCTTCTGCCCAAAGATCGAGGCGATGTATGTCTCCTTGATCGCACCACCTTCCTGCACCTGAAGCATGCGCTTATTGCGGAAGGCACCGTAGCCACGACGCGCAAACGTCTTGCCCATGACCAGGGTCTTAAACCAGGGTTTGCCACTGGAGTTTGCGAGGTAAACCAGCGAACCAGCGCCGTGCACGGTGGTGTTTTTGGAGGAATCCCAAGTCACAGCACCCACGGTCGAGTTGGCAATACCGGTGCCACTGACACCAGGAGCCGAAAGACGCTGGTCCACCGTCAGGCGGTTGCCGTCGTTGGCGGACACCCGGTAGATGCACCACTTGTTCGGGTCGGTGGCAGCGTTCGGCGGATTCACGATGACCACGTAGAACTTGTTGGAGTTCTCGGAGATCATGTGCGTGCTGGCCGTCGCGCTCACGCTTTCGCCATTGCAGAAGCTGATGGCGTAGCGAGGGAAGTCGCGGAAGTAGAGCATGTTGGTCAGCGCCCCGGAATCGGCGTCGCCGCCGCCCGTGATGCCAACGCCGGTGCCGGTGAGGTCGGCCGTGGTGCCGTCCACAATCGGAATGCCGAGCGAGGCCTTGGGATTCAGGAACGAACCGAGAGGGCCAACGCCGTCGTGGTCGATCACATCCCAGACGCGCACCATGTTGTTGCGGATCGGGACCAGACCACCTTGGAAGAGGGCGTTCTGCGTGCCCTGCGCCGCCGCGGCTGCCAGCAAGCGTGCCTTGTAGTCTGGATCGGACTCGAGGCTGAGGCTGCCGTGCTGCGTGGTGAGGAAGCAGAACCCGCGGACGTTGTTCTTCATGCCGTCCACCTTCATCTCCGCCGGACGCCCACCCATGCTGGAGAGCATGGCCGCGGCCGTGATGATGTCGTCGGGGCTGAGGCCGTCGCCGGTTTGGAGGCCGTTTGGCGAGCCGCGACCGCCCACCACGAGGTGGTTGGTGCTGTCGCACTGGTGGAGCGCGGAAAGGCCCATCTGGGCGGTCTTTTCGCGGCCCATCCATTCGCCGAGCTGCTCGTTGAAGCCGGACTCGAGCTCACCGC
>Ga0315904_10005073_pt1 | contig 18427 bp, 22 predicted proteins | sample LakEriMetagenome_6_FD_203529 | JGI IMG/M metagenome (GOLD analysis project Ga0315904, IMG submission 203529) | Freshwater fungal communities from buoy surface, Lake Erie, Ohio, United States - Buoy 12 MA120 | ecosystem: Environmental > Aquatic > Freshwater > Lake | place: USA: Lake Erie, Ohio...
AATTCGAATATGTCTTTGTTACTCACATCACCTAATAAATCTCCATCGATATCAATGGCTTTACCTTCCATGTGCTGCGAGTTCTTTGAACCACCAATGCGCTGATTCAATTCAATGCTTCTGAATCCGCTTATAATTCCAATTGGCTTACCAAAATGTTCACGCACCTTATCGAAAACTTCCATGCAAAGCAATTTTAAATTGCGAATTTGCTCATCGTTTGGAATGTTTTGAATTTGCAATACACTTGCAGTATTACTTTTTATGACTTCTTGTAAAGTCGTGTATTTACTTAGTTGGCTCATCGTTCATGATGTCTTTGATATCCTCGTTTTTCCTTCCTACTAACGTCTTAATCTTACCCCACAAATCTTTACCGGTAACCGCTTCAATGGATTCTACAATTGATTTAAATTCGATTACTGCAACAACCGTTGCAATCAATTTGGTGATGGGTATCAATTGCTCAATGATATATGTTTCAATTAAAAAACCGCTCACAATCGCAAGTTGATATAACAGCATTTTTGTAACGCTGTCGCTCATTCTTCTTGAACGAATCTTAATGCCTAACTTCAATGCCTTCCAAATTCCTACAACCATATCCGCACCAACTAAAAACCCAATCGTTATCATGAGTTCTTTGATGGGCAAGAAGATTGTAACCAATGCGAGCAGCCAATATTTTGTCTTTAAAAACAACAACTCCTTCATCATTTCTTTGTGTCGTATTGTTTTTTTAGATATTGTTTAAGTAATTTCTCGTATTGTTTTTTTCGGTTTAATACGATGGGGGCAGGAAATCTTTTATTGTCCATCTTAATCGGTTATGTTTGTATGAATCGCTAATTAAAAAACTACTCTTTCCGTATGGGTTTCTGTCAGGTGAAATGTCGTTGTTAGTATTCGATGTGTACTCAGGAAACAACGAACTATTGTAACACAAGTATTGAACCAATCTATTTGTATAATAACGAGCGTTATCGCGTGCAGCTTCCTTCAACGATTCCATTTCGCCCTTCGTTACTGGCGTTGTGTCCTCACTTTGTCGGCTTACCAAATTACCGTTGTCGTGCTTATATAAAAGTGATGGGTATAACTCAACCATCGTCCACCATAAAAGCGATTTTAAAACGTAATCATTCAGCAATGTTTCATAATCACCTGCCAATGTTCCATCGCTTACATCGGCTTTGATTTTATTCATTAAATCAGTACCAAGATAGTTAGTTATTTGCTTATCCTGCGCCAAATAAATGGCAGGGCGAATGATGTTTGGATCAACCGCGTCTGTGATTGCGGTGTACTTCTTTAAATAATCTTCAGTGATTAGTAATATTTCGGGTTGTATTGCCATTTTATTCTGTTTTATTTAATTCCAAATCTTGGATTGTCGGGTAAAAATCCGTTGTAAGGCATATCAATTGGACGCGTATCAACTAAATAATTATTGCGTACTTTGTACCCAGCTTTCTCAGCCAAACTCCACGCTTTTTTTCTTGCGTTTGGGTTGTTTAAATCGAGACCAAATCCCTTCGCGCTTATGTATAATTCTTTTCTCCAAACATGATGGCAATTACCACCGCCTTTGTACAACCAAACTGAATAAGTATCGATACCATTCGGGCCCCAACCTGGATTAACTGCCTTGTTGTTCAGTGCCATTATATCTTCTTTGCGATATAGCTTATCCGCGCTTAACATCTTGCGGCAAAATGGACGTGATGATGCAGTAATTCTACCACTATAACGATAACGAACGTAATACGTTTTGCCATCGATTACTTTGTCTTGTGAACTCGTTGCGTTTGGTTTGGCTGTTCCTGTGCTTACCGCTTGCTCAATGGGTGTAATATCAAAAATGTGAGCGAGTGCTTCGTTCTCGATATCATCGTTTTCGTAATCGACATCGTAACTATCAATTAAAATCCAATCTTCGTTTGCATCTTCACCCAGTGCGATTAGTTCCTCTGCAATGTCATCTAAATTTACTTCATCGACTTGAGAAACGCTTTCATGTTCGCACTTAACTTTTTTTTTTTGGACTACTTGAGTTGGGTCAATTACGACATTTGAAAGGTTGTCGAAGATGCTATTTATTTGAGCATCGCTCATCGTTGGAAATGCTGCCTTTGTGATTGCTTTTGCAGAAGGAATCGTTAAGACATTCGCAGTTGTTTGCACGATAATCTCTAACAATGAAGCTATCTGTGCACCATTCAATGCTTGACTTGCAACGTCTAATGATGGCGCATTATTCACGCTTGTTTGTGCATCTTGGAATAAATCGTTTTGAGTAATTTCAACTTGTGCATCGATTGTAATAGATGACAACAAATACTCAATGCTGTCTGTAATCATGCGTTGAAATGGCTCAACAACTTGCTTCATGAAAATCCTCATGGATTGCTTCATTTCGTCAGTGTTCGAACCCAATCCGCCACCTTCACGAATACCAAAAAGCAAAGGACTTGTCACACGATGTCCGACTAATATAGATTCAACCGCTTGCCCTACTAACGTTTCAAATTGTTTGTCCATATCGGACACTGGAAACGGAGTAAACTCAACTCCACGATCTCTATCTTCGTTAAAGAATGTTAGAACCTTTCCTGCATTCTCCGCGCCTTGTATGGCTTGCTGCAATTGGTTCTTAATCATGCGCTGTTCCTCTAACGATGGAATGCCATTATTAAACGATGTAATCAAAGAAGGAAAGAATCCATTTAGAATTAAATTAACTTGGTACTCGCTAATCTGACGCGTTAACTCGATGTTGTTTACTGCGCTTATATAATCGGGTTTGGGATAGTATTCGCTACCCGGTACAATCGAATGTACGAACATCACTTGTTTTGGAAATTCATCCTTGTAATCAGGATTAAACATCGGAATATACGAAGGTATATTTTTCTTTTTACGAGTGTCGTTCCAATCTCGAGAGTAATAAATACCACTCACATCATCGTTATCATCACTAACACACAAGCGACAATTCTCGAATGGCAAGTGATTAATTTGCGCAATGGTACTTCTATCCATCGACCAAATTACTTCCCAATAAAAACCACCATGTAGCTTCAAATCTAACGCGGTGCTGTGTCTTATCTTATCTAATCCTAATCTCGCTATTTCAGTTGATGCCTGTGCGTTTGTACTAACGAAATCTTGGCCTGCAATCATGAACGCAATTGAATTTACAATGCTTCCGTGTACTGGCGATTCGTTGTATAATTCAATGATGTAATTTGGAAAGGTATTCCCTTCCCCATAACTCACAAATCCCTTCCTATCTTCAACCTCTATTGGTTGAATCTTTATGTATTTGGACAATTCAACTTGCGTTGCTCCAATCCTTTGTTTTATTTCGTCAACTATATTAGGCATTATATTCGATATCAGATGGAATTGTTAGTGTTGGTTGGTCGTAGTAATTAATGAGCGAACTGAATTGAACAAAACCTCTTTCAATTTCACCGACCACATCAACAGAAGTAGGATCCAAGTTACTATTTGAATTTTGACCGTAAACAATAAAATTCCAACGGCCACCATGAGTGACGAGAATCGATGCGTTAGTTGGATTATCTGCATTCGTACTAATACCCAGAGTTGTAATCCTATCGTTTTCATCTATGATTGTTGGAATCACATATAACAATTCCGAAGTTAGTTCATTTTGTAACACCAATAAGTAATCGGTGTAAGTTGTTGAAAAAAGTAAACTCCCCTGCTTCAATGAGAGCAGGAGAGTTTGAGATGCGGTATTAGATTGCAGGTAATTCACTCTGCAAATGTATTAAACGGGTGTAGCTGCATCAATGTTGAAGTCAGAAGCAAATACTCCATCTTCAATTCGATACGCTTTGTTCTTGGAATCTGACGTCAGAGTGATGGTATAACCATTCATGTCTCCTTTGGCTACTCCAGTCATGGTAGATGCTGCGGTTACTTCCGCGCCATCCTCATAACCAACAACCCAATAGTTATCGTTGTTATCTAACACAACAACAAACAAACGATTTTGAGCAATTAACTCCAATTGCTTTCTGCGTTGGTAGCTTAATTTATGAAATGATGCGGTAACTGTTTGCGTGTAGAAAATTGTTCCATTCTCAACACTCGATGCCACTTCCTCTGTGAAGCTACCCGTTGATTTTGGCAATACAAATTCAAACAAACTTGCGGCAGAAGAAGAAGCTGTAATCATTTCGGTTGGTGCGTCAATTGTCAACTCACCTGCGAATAAACTTTGAGCATTCAAATAGATTTTTTTGATTCCGCCAATTCCATCCTTGCATTGCAATCCGAATCCAGCGCTTATTGTACAACTCATGTTTTTATATTTTTATTTTAATAAAATGGGGAGCAGTCGTAACCACTCCCCTTTTATATGTGGTTAATTAATTAGTCGTTATAGCAATAAACAATATCGCCCAATACACCAACTTGAACTCCTACGCGGAATCTCATTGCCATACGTACGTTATCAGACGCATCAGTTAAAGACATATCAACTACTCTCACTTCAGCGAAATCAGAATTAGCATCAACACCAACAAACATATTCGAAGGTTGTGCAGCGATTACAGTTCCGTTGCTCATACCTGGACAAACATAAATGTCATATCCGTTGAATTGCAAATTGAAATCACTTGACGCTTGGAATTGTTGCAAATAACCTTCTGCGGCTACCGCTTGACGATAGAACTGAGCAGATTGGCGATTCATGTATAACTTTGTTTCAGGACTTCCAATCATAGCAACGGGCAAGTTGTCGATTACTTGATTCAAGTTTTCGATGATACTTGTAACAGTCATTGTTCCACCAGTTGATGCCCATCCTGCACGATAATAAGCAGCTGATACATTCACAGTTTTTTCAAAACCATTGAAAGCAGGATAAGTAGAACCAACAGTTGTGTTACCTTGCCAAATTGTGTACTCAATGTTTTCAGCAACTTTAGCAGCAGCATAACCGATTAAGAAATCGGAGAAGTTAGCAGGAACAACATCGTTAATAAATCCGCGTCCAGTTTGAGCAGCTTCCCAATCACGTGCAAATTCTTTTTTACAAAGTTCCAAGTTAACTTTCAAATCCGAAACAGTCAAAACTGACTCGTCCAAATTCAAATCACCTGCTTGAGAAAAGTCGCAAGTTGCAGATTGTACCAAAGATGCAGCGTTTGACAACTTCTTTAATACCGCTTTGTATTTTACACCCTCTTTAAGAGTAACGTATCCTTTTGCCAATGTATCCCCTGAAAGGATGGCAGCGTTGATATACGGTAACGCTAATTCACCCGCATAAGATGAACTGTTGATTGTTAAGCTATCAGCCATTTTCTTTTTTTATTTTTAAGATTTATATTTATTCATGATTGCGAAGATTCTATTTTTAGAATCCATTTTAGCCAAGTTGATTGGAGCAGCCACAGCAGGCGCGTTTACTTTCTTCACGCTTTCGGTTGCAGGTTGTTTGCTCATCTTTTCAACTTGTGCGGATAGTTGAGCTTTCTCGCTATTCAACGCATTTATGCGGCTTTCAAATTGCTCAATTAGCGCATTGATAGTTGATTCAAATTCCTCTTTAGTTACACCTTCAAAAGCGGATTGCTCTTCTTTGGTAACTTCTTCTTCCATTTCGGGTTCAAGAATTTCAGTTACAATACCACCAACGGTGACGATGTATTTACCTTCAGCAGTTTCGTGTCTTCCATCTGGAGCAGGAACATCATTGCCTTCTGCATCCTTAATGAAAAGAGGACTGCCAATGGCAATCATTTCATCGGGTGAACTTACTTCCGTTCCATCTTTAAGAATCGCAACGGACATCTTTACAGGAGCAGCCGCCTCGATTTCGCCTTCCGCACTTAGCTTAATGCCAAATGACTTCAAACGATCTGCGTACTTACTCACGATTTCATTTACTTTATTCATTGTTAAAATTATTTTCTCGTATATATGTAGCATTCAACCTACTTTTGTTTTGTAGTTCATAGTTAGTTTGTGTTTTGTTTAAGTTTTCCTTTGTACGAAAAACCCCCTAAACGTAGGGGGCTTTTTGTTTGTCGGGTAATTTACCAACTCACGAATTTAACTCGGTGGTTAGTTCTCTCATTATCTTTTCAATTTCTTGTTCAGCAAGATATTCATCGCTCAACTCGGTAAAGAATCCTTCTAATGAAAATCCTTTTACATCGCCTTGTTTAATTGATTGCCATACTTCTTCGTTATCGACTTTCATACCAATGCACCATGTACCATCAGGAAAGTTGAATCCAAAGTTTTGGCTCTTATCATGCTCTCCTTCTTTAATCCAACTCTCGACAACCGTACAACCCGTAATGGGTATCTCGTGTTGAAGATTGCTGTTGTGGTGCATATTGCGTTTAAGATATTCTTGCGCGATTTTATTAATCGTTTCTGCGCTGTATTTCGCATAGTATTCACCGCCTAAAGAATCAACCCGGTATATCAATTGTTCGGGTAGCATAACCGCGCCATACAACATCCTGCGCTCTCCTTCATCAACTGCTGCATGATTCATTTTCTTTGCAGATTTCAACGCGACAAAATCAATTTCAATTGCAGGTTTATCGACTAATGAAATACAATTTACACCAAGATAACCACTGTCATCGATGGTGTATTCAATTACTTTAAATTCGCTCATTTTATTATTCTTGATTGGTCTTTAATTTTTTGTTCCGCTTCTTGCGCATTGCTCACATTTGTAGCGAGTACATACGTTTGTAGCGGTTGCGCCTTATTTGTTTGTTGATTAATGAATGAAAGGTCTAACGCAGGTGCGTTTGTACTTCCACCCATACCGCCGCTTGGTGGTGGTGGTGAAGGTGGTGGTGGGCTTCCATCTTTATTAAATCTCATCGAAGCAATCTTTGCGATGTTTGCCGCTCCTGCTGCGGCTGCTATACCTGCAATCACAAACGGATAACCTGGAAACGCTGTTGCAATGGGTGAAGCTGATGCCGTTGTAAATGCGTTTTGAGTTCCCGTTATTGCGCTCACTGTGGCTTGCGCTAATTGTAACGCTTTCCCTACTTTAAACGATTCTTCTGCGTTTAGTATTCCTGCGCTTGTAAGCAAGTCATTAAGCGACATCATGCCATCAATAGTGGCTGCGGCTAATTCATATTTGGACGCTTCAAGTGCGCGTTGTCCTTCTATTACCCTTTCGTTCTTATCATACTCGGCAAGTTCCTCATCGGTCATTAATTGAATAGTGCCTTGAGTGCTTTTAAAGTTTTCTTGCAACCTTATTTCACCTTGCGTTTTACTATCCTTTTTTATTTGTTCAGTAATGGCATCTGCTGCTCTACGATTAGCTTTTATTTGTTCATTTAATCTTGCTTCTTCTTCTTTGCGTCTTTTTTCTTCGCGCTCTTTTCTTTTTGCGTCTTCGGCAGCATCATATTTATCATTTATCTCTTGTCTTTTTATTCGTGCAAGTTCACCAATTTCATTTTGCAAATCTGCATTACCACGAGCCAACCACAATTGATCGTCATACCACTTCTGAATGTCTGCTAATTCTCTTTGGCGTTCAGTCATGCGACCTCTTGCCAAGTCATCGCGCATCTTTTGCACCGCGTCATTTGCTTTCTGCAAATCCGCTAACATTTCTTCGTTCCGCTTCTTTGCTTCCTCTGCACGTTCGCTCGCTTCCGTATCAATTAAACCCGTCCAATTAAGGAAGTCAGTAATGCCATCAATAACGAAATCAATTTGCTCTTTAATGAATCCGAAAACTTTACCAACCAATCCACCTGCGTTGACTAACTTTTCGAAGTTTGCAATAATGCCAATTAAGATTCCACCTAATAAAAAAATTGGGTTGGTTAAGATTGTTTTTCCTAAATCAAAAATTGTGCTTCCAAAACTTTTCGCTCCCTTTGCTAAATCTCCAAATTTAAAATCCTTCATTGCGCTGGTCATTCCCCTAACGCCAGTGAGCGCGTTTTCAAAGTCGAGTGATAGAATAGAACTACCTATCATTGACATCGAATTATTCAAGCGTTCCAATGGCGCACCACTTACCGTGTTGACTGATTTACCCAAGTCATCCATTCGGTCTTTTAAATCTCCGAGTTGCCTTTGTACTCGGTCAAATTCGGCAGTTCCTTCGGGTAATGTCGCTAACTCCTCGCGCAGCTTACGCATTTGCGTGCGCATGGATTCGACCTTTGCAGTGCCTTGTATATCGACCTCAATTACTACTTCTTGTTTTGCCATTATATCAAATTAAAAATGTAAATAGTTCCCAATATCAATGTAGCAATAACGCTCAAATTAATAAGCGTAGTTAGCCAATTGGGCATATTGTTTTTATTGTTTGGTAAATGTGCACCATGTCCTAACTCAATTAATTGTTGGACATTCTTAAAAGTGATTTGCGGATTATTCATAATGATATTGTGTGAAGGTGGTTAATGCGGTTAACTTAATATTGTTTTCAGGATACGTTGCGCTTCCTACTAACTTGACGCGTGGGTAAAATGTTTCTCCACTAATTACGACATCCCAAACAAGATAGCCCGTAAAGTTGTTGAATGTTTCATCAATAGTAGTTGCGTTGATAAATAAAACCGTTGTCGAGCGGTTTACGATGTGCAAGTTATACTCACCCGTAATCGTTCCATCCGCGCCAGTGTTCTGCATTCCACTCAACAAAATCTTTAAAACCCAAATCGTATTGGTTGGGATATTGTAGCTTTCAAGATTTTCGATTTTCAAATCGATGTAAGTTGTGTTATCAGTGAAATCGCCATTACCAAAAAGGTGAACAATTCCACTTTGAACTTGACCAGTGTAACTACCTGCACCCCCAATCGTCATTCCTTTGTTAATCACATTTGCTGCGCTTCCTAATGCGACTATATTACCGCCCAAATTATTGGCAACAATTAGATTTTTACCGACTACCAAACTAACATCGTTGTTATCGCCCAAATAGTTTTTTATTCCGCTTATCAATGACGTGTCGTTACCGGGTCTAACGGTGTTGGTGTCTCCATTTACAAAGTTTGCCAATGGGTCTTTATCTACATTTCCCGTTGGTTTACCCGTTCCCGTTGTGTCTTGCGGTTTGGTTGTGCCGCCATCGCGTATAAACGCATAACACGCAGTGCCATCCCATGTGTAACCATAGTTTTCACAACATATTTCCGTTGCTGCGGCAGGGTCATTGTTCGCATCGTAAAATTGCACTTGTCCATTTGTATCAATGGCAACGGGAGTGAGCAAACAATCGGGTGTAACGCTAACTAATTTCATTAGTTTGACCTTCACACTTTCTTGCATTCCAACAACGTAATCTTTAATCTCTAAAATGCGCCAATAAGAATCCTTAATAAAGATTTCATCGTTGTATTTAAAGTCATAAATGTCTGCAAATTCGAGCGCAAAAAACGCTTCCATTATTCGTGCGTCAGGAGCGTAAATGTTAGCGATGTAATCGTTCCAATATCTCGCGTACATTGTTTTATGCGGTATCGAATCAACGGGGTGCAGTGGTGTTTCTTGTCCAAAATTCCAATCGTTGACATTCAATCCCCCGTTGTATTCGTAATAGTGATGGAACATTGGCAACTCAAAATTAGTGTCAATGGTTAGCGTGTCATCATCTAAAAAATGAATGGGTAAAAGTTGATTGTTGCAGCGATACAAAATGCGCGGTGTTGGGTTAACGTACTCAACACTTGAATTGATGAATTTTGGAATGGGATAATCAGTGCCTTGAATTAATGCAAGTGGTGTACTTCCAAATTCAATTTCAATTTTCATTTCTTCGGTTGCAAAATCGTTTTGTGGATCTAACAACTGCAACCTACCATACACGCGATTGCCCTGATTGTTGTATAAGTTGTTTAAATAGTCATCTGACTTCTTGTATGTCCATGTATTTACACTCGCTTGGTAATCCGTTGTTGGTGTTAATACGATGTCTTTGCTTATGTCTATCTTATTGCTCCAATCCTTTTGGTTGCCTTGCGCAAGATATTCTTGCAGTGGCAAAATGGATAGTTTATTCGCGTTAAATTGGTTTGGAATGGCTACCAAATTGAATGCTTTAAAAATCGCATTTACGAAATCACTGCATTTCATAACGGGTGCATTTGCTACCCAGTCGATTTCATTTCCAAATAATGGTTTTGATAATTGTTCGCATTTGAAAGTAGCTTGTTGAATTGTCAACGTGCGCGTTGAACCATACGAGTTGACATTACTCGCGGTATCAAATATAAATGGTTCAATTGTTTCGCCTGCTTCTAAAAACACTTGTTGCGTTACTGTCGTTCCAATGAATGCTGTTGAACCTGCATCCAAATAAAATTGCACTTGGTCTGAATAACCAACGTACCAATTGAATGGAGAAAAAGAACCGATGAATGTTTTATTTGCAGCTAAATCAGTTTTAACAAGTCGCGCTGTCATGTCGCTATCATACAATTCATCATCAACGTCTAATCCTACACTAAATGAAATCAAATAATTTCCATTGAATGGCGCAGTAAATACGTTACCACTTGTATTACCACCTTGATCGCTTATGACTGATAACGATGGCGAATAAAGATATTGAGAAACACCGCCAATTGTTTGAGTTGCAAATGCAGTAAAATCAAAAGTTCCCGTTGTTGTTTGTAGTTTGAACTTGGCGGTTTCAGCATTACCGCCTAATGTTTGGCAATTGTTGTTTTCGCTCGTAAATGGAACGTGCGAATAACCCAACTCATTTGTCCAATCACTACCGCCATAGTCAATTTCGAATCCGCTTAACTCCATTATCTTTTGCCATATGTAAACAGCGTTCACGAATGGGGTTAATTCACCTGCCTTAATGACATTGCTTACTGAATTTGAATAGATGGAACGCGTACCAGGTGTGTTCACATTACCAACCCAATTATTGCCGCGATCAGTTAATCCAAACTTAATAAAATTACTCGCGAAGCTGTCTTGGTTGTAATCAAATACATTCGCGTAATTGATGACAATTGGATAGTCATTTTGCAACTCAACAGCGATGTAATTCTTGAAATCAGCATCGCCAATGTTTTTAAAAAAGTCGATTACATTACCAAAGAATACAACCTCATATTCGCTTACAACCCCTTGTTGTGTATAACTCGCTTTCCATTGTATGTTTCCCTCCATTATTGGCAAGGTGTCAACGGTTATTATCGCTTGTAACTTGCGTTTAGGATTAAACGAACTAAATTGAAATGTGTTATTTTCAATGAAGCCAAATATCTTGGAATTGTTATCGGTTGCAGGAATCCGAAAGGAACGCGAATAACTCGCATTCGCTTTCAGTTCTTTGATGTCGCTGAATGAATACTGCAATGAAATCGTTTCGTTCAAATACAAATCCATTACATACGGAGTTTCCGTTGCTTGCGTGTAAACTATTAATGCTGTTTCCATTCTTTTTTATTATGGGCAATTACCAAATCCAACCGTTACATAAATGTTTCCGCTATACGTTGTACCACCACCCCAAACGGGTAATTTCAAATAAAAGAAATTCGCTCCATCACTCGTACCCCATACACCCGTTGCGATAATTGGCGTTCCAGGTGTCATCATATCAAATGATGTTTGACTGCCGCCACCCGTTAATACATTGCCTAATTGAATTACACCTAATCGTGATGGTGTTGATGGTGGTGAATCTGTATAATCAATACTCACATAGTATGTTTGTCCACCTATTGGTGTGATTCCACCCGTTCCTTGAACGCGAACTGATATCTTACTGCCTCTCGTTACATTCGTCAAAATGATATTACAAGCATCGCCAAAATTTGCACCAAGTGATAACCCTGAATTTGCACCGATATTGGTGAATGTGGTAAAAAATTCGCATGGATCTGGGCCAGGTATTGGATACTCGGAAGCGGTTATGTTAATTGTTTCATTGTTCGAAGCTATTTGTAAACGTAAGTTTTGATTGTACTTCTTGGAATTGCGTTCACGCTTCATTAAGAATCCGTTGTCTTCTACTACAACGGGAACAATCGAGTAACCATCTACGTTGTCATCGACCATCCACACGCTTTTAGACATGAATAAATCCTTCATAAATTTGTACTCGGATTCCGTTAACCAATCGCTTGTAAGATTAATGAATGTGTTAATTATTGGCTCGCGCTCTGTTAATTCACGAGTGTAGTTTTTTGTTTCGTATGGCGCGGTGGATGTTGCTGTATTGAAGTCACCTTGAAAGGTCTTATATCTTTTGCGCTCGACCTCAATTGAACGCTCATTTCGTTTAATGAACGAGTAACTATCCCACCCACCCATTTGATTAAGCCAATAAACGTGGACTGGATTATACTTGCAATCCTCAGAAATGTAGTAACCATATTTGGTAGTTATCTGCTCATCGCTTGCGTCATATCCTGCATAAACATAAAACGCAGTATTGTCCGCAGTTGTATCGTCTATGTAACCGCCATTAACTAAGTTCTTTAAACCCGTTGGAAGGAACAACAACGAACCTTCCGCAAAGGTCATCGGAATATCAAACGAAAATAAAAGTGCATGATTGTAGTCGTACAAATCAAAAGTGAAATGATCAATTGAATTGTATGGATAGTTCGAGTTGATGTAACTATTATCGTCAGCAACCCACGCATGGATATCGTAAGCGCTGTCGCTTTCTTCCATCACATCGGTTCGCGATATGTACTTCCAATTGATAACCTCTGATTGCAACAATGATGGCAATTGTAAACGATGGGCTAAGGTCTCTCTATTGAATCCAATCTCATCGTCATAGTTTTGCGACAATGCCAATGGGCGCGTGTCATTCGTTCCCATCATGATAAAGTTCTGCTTACCGCTTCCGTATATGCACATTAACGAGTAAGTAACCGCAACCGAATTATCTTCCGTGAAAATTCCACCTACATCATAACCTTCATAAAGATCAATTGTAAATGTGTTTACGTTATTTGTATCGGTTAGTGTTGGTGCGCTCGTTTGCAATACGACATCATCGCTGCCATCAAATACAATCGAATTTTTAACGAGCTGGTTGAAGATTGTTTTAGCATTGAACACTCCGCTATTAACTGAATTTTGAGCTACATAAAACTTATATTGCTCGGTAGTGGTGTTGTCAGTTATTAAAACTATGTACTTAAAATTCGGCTCTGCGTATTCGCTCGATGTCATCGTGAATGAGACATCGTTATTGGAATAACATAAGCCGGTAAATGCGTCAATGCCTTGCGCTGTTAATCCTGTTACTGCTGTCGTGTATGCCATTATATCTTTATTTTCTTTTGTAAATTATCTTCAATTACTAATGTGATTTCTCTATTCAACGCGTCCTCAAATTCGGGTTGAAAATCAACGATTGTGTCGGTTACTGCATCGCGCCAATAAAAGAGTGGTGCAATTCCATTAATGCGAATCTTACGCGTCAAATGTCCTGCTAAACCACGATATGCGCGTTCTTTTGCTTCGGGTGTTTTGAATGTCATAAACGATCCATTCGCGTTGCGTGGACGAATACCTTTAATCTTCATCCAATCGTAAATAGCTTTTTGCATTACTCCCATTTCACCCTTCGCAGGTTTTGATCCTGCACCTCTGCGAAATGAATACGGGCTTCCCTGATTGCGTGCTAATCCATTCACACCTTGCTCCACAAAATCAGCGTACACGCTCGCTTGACCGCGTGCGAAAAATTGAATCTTGCTACTTCTTCCATCGTAATAAAATGACAATGACCTGCGGAGCGTATCACTTGCAACTGCCCTGCGTCTTTTACCTCTAACGGTGCGATATACACCAAGATTAAGCATAGCACGCTCCACGACTTCCTGCCCAAATCGCTTCATTATTGATGTTAGCGGTGATTCAGCCATTTACGAATTGTGTATAAGCGGTATTGGGATTAGCGACTAACAACTCAACAAATAGTTCAAGACCTTTCGAGTTCATTGCGTTGACAAATTCTTGGTTGGAATCTTCCCATGCAAAACAAATTGTTCCCCATTGCGAATCCGTTGCTATCACTAATTCAGTGATGCCATTTTCTTTTTGAGTAATTGTATAATTCATATTGTGACCATTACTGAAATTCCTACTACTGTTGCGGAAGCTGTTGAAGCGCTGTTAACCATTTTTACGCTGCATCTATCGCCACTTGTAAAAGATACCGAGTTGACTAAATTGGAGTAAAAGTTAGCCACTCCACCTGCTGCGATTGTAATTACTAACGATGTATCTGCATTGTTTTTTCTTATTGTCACAACCAATGTACCCGTTGCAGGTTGAGTTGTTCCAGTGTGAAAATATAATCTACTCAATGTGCAATCTTGTGGCGTTACTAAAACTCTTATCGCTTCCGTATTCGATAATGTTCCACCTTGCAAACTTGAGTATTGAGTTCCCGAAATCGGAACTTGTAAATTTCCGTTTCCAAAATTACCCGTTAAAAATGAAGTGCCAGTTCCACTATTTGCTTTAGCGTTTAATTGTGTTTGAATGTCACTCGTTACACCAACCAACCTACCTAATTCAGTTGTCGTTACTGCGCTCACATCGACCTTCCCACCGCCATTACTTACCAACGCTCTTGATGCAGTTAAATTCGCTGTTGTTATTGTTGTCGCTGCGCCCGTTATCGTGTCTTGTTTAGTGCTTAACGCATTGCTCTTTTCCCAAAGTGAAGTTGTTGTGTTATATACCAAAATGTCGTTATTGGCAGGGCTTTGCGCACTAACATTGTGCAGCTCTTGCATCTCATAACCATTCTGCACTCTTACATACATTCTGCCTGCACTGCCAGGTGAGGCAGTAGTCACAAATCCTAAATATACTAGGTGATTAGGTGCAAATGGTTTCACATTAGTGATGCTTCCTGCGGTTGCACCTAAATAAACCGCGTCTCCATCCGCCCAAGTTGGCGTTGGGAAAATGTTTAACCCATCGAGTTGACCATTGACAATGATTAATCCTTTTTGATTGTTCGCTATTGATGTGCTTAGCACCATTCCAACGGTTTGCGCGCTTGTTGCATCGCTTGAATTGGATGCCAATTTAACCGTTAATCTATCGCCAGTTCCACCGAATGCGTAAACGGGTTGGCCTTTCGTAATAGTTGAACCATTTACATTCGTAACATAAGCGAGTAATGTGTTGGGTGCAGTTCCAATAACTTGAAATCCATTGAGCGTAGTGTTGTAAATGCAGAACATTTCCGCTCCACTTACAATGTCACCACCAATCAACGCACCATCATTATTGCGATACAAAGTTTTTGCACCAAGTGAATTGATGTTCAAAGTTGCTCCAGTTGTATTGCCATTGATAAAACGAATGAGGAACGCATCTTGGTCACTCAATGAAGTTATACCGCTTATTGTTGTGGTGTATGTGTCAGTTCCGCTTGTTGTACCTTTGGGAATCCCACTACCCCCACCGCCGCCTGTGTAAGTTTTCCAAGTGTTGTCCGCTGCTAAATAATCAGTTGTCGCACCTGGTTGGTTGGTTGTAAATTGTACTTTCTTTGCCATCGTTATTCGCCAATAAAAGGAATGTCACACGCGTTCCACTCGTAATCCACTGTGATATCAATTGAACCTTGCACACCGCTCAACACATTACTAAATTCTTCGATGAATGGAGTAAAGGTAATTGGCTTTGTGATAATAACCGATTCGTCAAATATCTGACCATTTTCGATTTCATTTACAAGGTCTGCAAATAACAAAACGCAATCACTAATTGAATGCCTTTGATATTCGATTTTCAGCTCCTTATCGCGTGGCAAATCAGCGAATACAACTTCTAATGAATAAGTCAATTGACCTGCATCAATTGAAAATTGATTAGGTACAACGTGCATGAATGGAAATTCATCTTCCTTCTCCAAATCCGCTTGGCTAATTTGTCCATGCGTGAACTTTCGAATTAGTGCATGATTATCTGCGAACTCCCTGAGCTTCGCAATAATGATGTTGTAAGTGTATAGTGATGAATCGCTCATATTAATATGTAGCTGAATGGCTATTTTTTAGTAAGTAATTGCTTTTGAAATTGTGCATAGTCAATTTTGTAACTAAGATGCGCAAAGATGGTTGACGCTTGGCTGTTTATTATCTTATCGAATTTAGTGACGTCACGATCCGCGATTTCTTCAATGACATGAAACCAACCGTAATTATTACTTAACTCGCTTGTTGCTGTAACGCTTGCTCCATCATCGCTATCGCCTTCTTCAGTTCCGTCATCATCTGATTGTCTGAATACTCTTGGAAACGAATCAACAATTCTTTTTCGATATTCGAAAAAAAAACCATTGCACCATTCGCAATCATTAACGGCATATCGTTGAAATACTCCGCGTTTTTAAGATGGATATTCGAATCGTATTCGTCCACCTCATAACGATTAATAAACTCGTTTTTACAAGGTCTGAATAAGATAGCGAGTAACTTAGTTAGATGTTTTGGAAACTCATTACAATTAGCGTCAAGGTCTAACCATTCGCCAAATGTCATGGCGTTGATATCAGGAACGAATCTGTATTTATTCCATTTGGTAACGTGCTTCGATGGTACATTGTTCAACGCTTCTTCGAATGATGTTTTGATTTCATTCATTTGCGTTGGTGTGAGCATCAACACTTGTGCGCGTGGTAGCTTTGTGATGGCTTGAACTTGGTTAACCAAATCTCCTTCGTTAGTTGCGAATCCAACGTACTGGCTAACGGTTATCAGTTCGGGGGATAGGTCTAATTTAATCTTCATATTTTTTCGAAAGTTCGGTAATCCATTCGGAGTAAAGTTCGGTAATCTTTGCTTTTGCTAATCGCTTCCTTTGTTCCTTTTGTTGCAGCCACATTCCGAATAATACTGCTATTGTGAACGCTGAATGTGCTTGTTGGTTGACTTCTGTATTTTCCATTAATTAAATAATTCAAATGATAATGAATGTTCGTTTAAATGGTCGCGTAGCATCTGACGCATATCTTCAAACGCTTGTTTATATTCCTCGCTCTTTGTCTCATCGTATTTGATAACGCGCCTCATGTCCTCGTCCATTTTCCAAATTAGAAATGTGATAGCGTCCAGGTGAGTGAATAGTTTGTGCTTTGCGATGTCTTCCGCATCGTTCAAATCAAAGGTAATTGTTGCTTTCATAGTTTGTCGCTTATTATTATTTGTACGGGTGAATCCGCTTCACCAACAATGGTTTGTCGCGCTTGTTTTGGTTTGAAGTATTCGAGGGTTTTAAGGTACAATTCACTCGCTATCATTTTATCCTCATCATTTCGAGAGTTCCACAACTTATCGAGGAACGCGTTGAACTGCTCCGCTTGTTGTCCTGTAATTGATTCGCCAAGTTGCTCCCATTGTTCAGTTCGTTTGTTCTTTGAACCTACTGGTCTGCCGCTTGCGTTATTGGTTTGTCCTTTTGGTAATCCCATTTTGTAATTTATTTTTGATATTTACAAATCCAATTTACTTTTAAAATGATTAATCAACTGTTCCATCTTATGATCGTAATACTTTGCAAAGGTTAAAAACCCTTCTCTATCTTGTTCAAAGAGTTTATACAACACATTGCGCAGGCGTTGACCATTCGATTTCCTTTCAATTTCAAAATCGGCTTTTAATTCGTCTAATATCTCCTTCTCATTTGTAGCGAACTCCTCCTCTTTTAGAGCGCAATAAACGAACGATGATTGAAGATTGAACAATTGACCTGCAATGGATGGACTAATCTCGTTAGTGCCTATCACAATGGCTGTTGTTTTGTCTTTTCGTGATTTGATTGATTCAATTTGTGCTGGTATAATTAACATAGTTCAAAGATAGTTATTTTTTTAAGAAATTCAGCAATGCAATGGCATCATTTAAGTTATGAAATTCGCCTCTGTGATTTGGCTCAATTAAATGGTATTTAAGACCTGTTGTAAATATGTCAACCGTAATGGTTGGAAGCATAACGCGAAAGTGTGGTTTAGCTAATCGCTTCCACACAACATTGTTTTCATTTGCGTATTCGGTTATCATTTTTTCAAAGAGTTCAGCTCGTAATTCTTTTCTTTTCATTTTATCTTATTTATGGACATAGTTAGGTTTTTAGGTGAATAAAGATGAACACACGTTTCTTCCATATTCATAATCCTTTTTAGTTATCTCTTTAACTTTAATTGATAACTACTCACTGCCCAAAAGTTCCAGTTAGGTACTGGCATTAATAAGGTTCTTTACTTCCTCTCACCACTACGTTGGTCCTCACCAGAGCGTAGATTTATTATTATTAATGTTGTTCATCATTAAAACAATCTCAAAGTTAAAATCACATAACTTCTACCAATTTCAATGATGGTTCTTTTCGCAGTCGCTTTTATTCACCACTTAATTAAAGTTACATG
>Ga0315904_10005074_pt1 | contig 18427 bp, 15 predicted proteins | sample LakEriMetagenome_6_FD_203529 | JGI IMG/M metagenome (GOLD analysis project Ga0315904, IMG submission 203529) | Freshwater fungal communities from buoy surface, Lake Erie, Ohio, United States - Buoy 12 MA120 | ecosystem: Environmental > Aquatic > Freshwater > Lake | place: USA: Lake Erie, Ohio...
TCCAGAACGCTGGCCACTGCATTTGGATGGACGAACCCGAAGCGTTTACCCGCTCGCTGCGATCGGCGCTCGAGGAAACCATCAATCCCATCCCGAAGTAACAGTCTTCGCTGGAAAGCTTCCACACGCGCCGCTTTCGCGATGTTTTGAAACGACCTTGTATGTCAGCTGTTGCGTGGAACATTGAAAAGGTAACCGACGACGATTTCGCATCTGTACAAGCACCGTCGTTGCATCTTGGAACCGAGTTGAACTGCCAAGGCTCGGTCGTGAATTTCTCGAACTTGGTAACTTGTTCTGCAGGCAAATATTTAGCGGGGCGTTCCAGGAAAAGTGCCGGAGTCGGACGGACATGTTTGTTCCACCGGGGATCGTTATTGAAATCCCGCATCAATACATCGAGCGTACCGGGTTTGGCAACATCGCCTGCCGAAGGGATAAACTCAAGCTTGTTATCGTCAGCCAAGGCTTTCTTGCGGATAGCGGCATCGAGCCAAGCGGCCAGCAACCACCCACCTTGGCAAGTCAATTCTTGGGATGGGGTGTCCCCTTGCCCAATCGCGAGGGAATTCCGTCCCCACAGATGCACAAACTCGTGGGCGATAACGTGAAACATCGGTTCGGGATCAAGTTCCGCAACGCGAGAATCGAACAAGAAATAGATCGAGTTCGTTGCCGTTGTCGCGGAGATCCTGCCACTGCCAGATTCGTTGATACGAAACGCGAAAAGGAATGTATCAGTGTGTCGGATATCATGCGCAGCTACCTTCTCCTTTGGTGATCCACTGATGCACACTCGAAATCCGGCTCGATTCGGCTCGACCTCTCTCCCGCTTGGTAAGGAACCTGGCAAGCGAAATCGAACCTCGGAACGGTGAAACCGAAGGGAATCGATGTGGAGAGAAAAACCGAACGTTCGAAGCGACAACTCCGTGCTGAATCGAAAGGTGCAATCGGCGCCAAGGACACGGCTCGATCTTCCTTATCCGCCGTCAGCGGTTCGATCCAGATCTCGATCCAGATCTCCCGCAGCGACCGTCCCTAGGAGAGGGTGCCTCCGGCGATCTAGGTGCATGAGAATCGTTGAACGATCGCGAATGCATATGATCACACGAAGGCATCCGCGAAAAATTTCTTGCGAACCTTGGAGACCAACCCGAGTCTTACATGCAAGACACGCGATGAAGAGTTGAGTTCTTCTCGCGGTAAAATCGCCCTCTCACGGTTCGCAGTCCCCCATGGCCAACCAGTCTCTCTTTTCCAGCATCGCGACTCGCGTTCTTCCGGCAGACACCGTCAACGAGGCCGGCGGCCTCGCGTATCAACTCGAGCCGAAGCATGCCCTGGCGCAGATGGCGGCCACCGGGACTTTTGGCAATTCGTTTTACAGCTCAGCTGAAACCCAACTGGATGAGATGATTGCGCTCATCGACTTGGTCGACGACAACGAGTACTTGGCCAAGCTGGCCGTGTATGCGCGGGAAAAAGCTTCGATGAAAGACATGCCAGCGGCGCTTCTGGTCGCTTTGTCGGTTCGGGATACCGCATTGATGCATCGCGTTTTCGACCGGATGGTGGATAACGGGCGCATCCTGCGCAGCGTGTTTCAGATGATCCGGTCGGGCCGGTTTAAGAACAAAGCTGGAAAAGCTCGCATCGGACTGTCGAGTTCGGTGCAACGCGCGTTTCAGCGTTGGCTCAACACCGCGTCGGTCGGCAAAATGCTCAGTGCGTCGATCGGCAACGATCCGAGCCTGCGCGATATCCTGCGCATGGCGCGTCCAACCCCGACCGACAATTCACGACGTGCGCTGTATGGCTGGTTGACGGGAAAGACAATCGACAAATGGGCTCCCGCATCCGAAGCCGACTTGCCGGCGGAGGTGCAGTCGCTGGTCGCGTACCGCAACGCAGAGAGCGAAGAGGCTCAGGCGCTGATCGCCGGCGGCCTAGAAAATGTCCGATGGGATCTCTTGTCGGACGCGGCCAAAGGTCCAAAAGTTTGGATGTCGCTGGCTCACAAGATGGGTCCCCAAGCCCTGCGGATGAACATCAATACACTGATGCGACATGGAGTGTTCAGCGTCTTGGACCGTTCGGGATCTGCTCGGCAAGCAGGAAATACCAAGCAAGTAGTGAATGCCAAGATGGTCGAATACGTTGCCGACCGGATCGCTGACGAATCGGAGATCCGTCGATCTAAGCAGTTCCCGTACCAGTTTTTCACCGCCTACCTGAACGTCCATGAGGATGTTCCGCAATCGATCAAAACCGCATTGCACAAGGCGGCCGAGATCGCTTGCGGCAATGTTCCAAAATTGACGGGACCGGTCGTCATCGGACTGGATACGTCCGGATCGATGAGCAGCGCGGTCACTGGAGACCGAGGTCCGGGGGCGACGAGCAAGATGCGATGCATCGATGTGGCGGCGTTGTTTGCGGCTGCAATCCTGCGCCGCAATCCAGACAGCGTCGTCATTCCGTTCGACACCTCGGCGTACCGCGTCAAGATCGATCCGAACGATTCGATTTTGAGTATCGCGGAGCGTTTGGCCGAGTACGGGGGCGGCGGCACCAACTGCTCGCTGCCGATCGCGTCGGCAAATCATTGGTTCGCCGATCGCAGCTTTGCAGGCGTCGTTCTCGTCAGCGATAACGAGAGCTGGGTCGGAACAGGACGAGGTGGCTCGACCGGCGTCATGTCGGCTTGGGAAGACTTCGTTGCGCGAGAACGCAAGCTCGATCCCAAGGCGGACCCAAAACTGGTTTGCATCGACCTGCAACCCTACGCGACGGTTCAAGCTCACGAACGAGTCGATATCCTGAACATCGGCGGATTCAACGACGCCGTGTTCAACGTGATCGGCGCGTTCCTGGAAGGCGACAATCGGCGATTCGTCGCGGAAGTCGAAGCGATCTCGCTGTGATAGGGACAGGACTTCGGTCCCGGTCGCAGCCGATGGATTCAGCGCACCCGCAGCTCAGCCCCTGGGATGCGGGTGTTGCTGTTTTTGGACTAGACTCTCGTAAACTTTCCGGAGGAAGGCTCAAACTCGAGAACGATCCCATGGTTTTCGAGTTGAATCGCTTGATCGCAGCACGAGCAATTGACAAACAAGGTTTCCGAATCGAAGACCGTTCCGAAATTGCGAATACCTAGTTCGTCGTGAATGTGTCCGAACGCATGCACCCGTGGTTTGATTCGCTCCCGAACATGGCGAGTCAAGGACAGGGATCCGACATGGATCGGCTTGTGGCTTGCCATGTCGCGAGTCCTATCGAGAATGCCCTTGGGTGGACCATGGGAAATGAGGATGTCGACCCGATCCGGGATCGTTTGCCATACGCCGTCCAACTCTTTGCGTTCGCGCATGTATGCCCAGTTGAAGAATCTGGGAGTGTAAGGAGTCCCGAACACCACCAACCCGCCCAACTCGGTCTGCTGATGGATCAGAAATCGGATATGCGGATACTCCTCGGGTCGGATCAGTCCCTTCTCGATCGCCGTAGAATGGTTTCCAGGGACAAAGATCTTGTGCTCAATCTCCAAACCCGAGAACCATTGAAAGAAGATCCGTGCTTGACGTTCATTCTTGGAGACATTCATAGACTCCGATTCATCACCGCAATGAATCACGGCATCGACATTATTCGGAACTCGCAATTCGTCGTGTCGATTGTGGGTGTCGGATATCAGCCAGAATCTCATGGGAACCCCTTCGGTTCGAGCGGAAACGATTCGATGCATCCATTGCAAGGAACTCGGCCTCCGCGACAATACTATGCGAAGGGATCCACCGCTGGCAACCGCTCGCGGTATCTCGGTCCTGTACTTGTTTTCCTTGAGTAGCATTTCCTAACGCAAATATGTTGAAACACGTCATCTTAGCCGTCCTCGCCGTGGCTCTCTCGCTATCCGCATTTGCTGTGGAGAAGCCCAACATCATCGTCATCATGGCGGATGACCTTGGTTACGGAGACGTCTCATGCAACGGGAGCAAGACGATTTCGACACCCAACATCGATCGCCTGGCATCGGAAGGGATACGATTCACCAGCGGTTACTGCTCGGCATCCACGTGCACACCTACGCGTTACTCGCTCCTGACGGGGACGTATGCGTTCCGCGAAAAGGGGACCGGAGTTGCCCCTCCGAATGCTCCGGCCATCATCCGTCCCGGCACCCCCACCATCGCTTCGATGCTAAAGCAGCAAGACTATGCCACGGCGGTGATTGGCAAATGGCATCTCGGACTCGGAGACGATGCACCGATTTGGAACGGCGAACTCAGACCGGGTCCACTGGATATCGGTTTCGATCACTGCCTGCTGCTGCCGACCACCAACGACCGCGTGCCCCAAGTGTTCGTGGAGGATCGTCGGGTGCGCAACCTGGATCCGGCGGATCCATTGTGGGTTGGCAACGAGAAACCATCCCCGGAACATCCTACGGGGATTACCCATCGCTCAGAGCTGAAGATGGACTGGAAAGTCGGCCACAACGGAACGATCCACAACGGTATCAGCCGCATCGGCTTCTACACAGGGGGCGAGCGGGCCCGCTTCCGCGACGAGGATCTTGCCGACGAGTGGGTACGAGCATCCGATCGGTGGATCGAGGCGCATCAACAGGAACCATTTTTCCTGTTCTTCGCTTCCCACGATATCCATGTGCCTCGCACACCTCATGAACGATTCGTAGGAAAAAGCGGTCAGGGACCTCGCGGGGATTCCATCTTGCAATTCGATTGGAGTGTCGGCCACGTTCTCGAGACGCTCGATCGGCTCGGTCTCGCGGAAAAGACGCTCGTGGTGCTGTGCTCCGACAATGGGCCGGTGCTCGATGATGGCTATCAGGACCAAGCCGTGGAACTGCTCGGCAGCCACCAACCCTCCGGTCCGTTTCGCGGGGGGAAATACAGCGTATGGGAAGGAGGAACGCGAACTCCGTTCATCGCCCGATGGCGTGGACGGATTCAGCCGGGAACCTCCGATGAAGTGGTTTGCACCATCGACCTGGCAGCGACCTTGGCGGCATTGACGGGAACGGTCCTACCGAAACGTGCATTTCCCGACAGCGTCAATGTCCTCGGCGCTCTGCTCGGTGAGCCTGGAGCCAAGGGACGCGATCATCTCGTCCAGCAAGACAACGGCGGCAAGAAATTGGGGCTTCGCGCTGGGGAATGGAAGCTCGTGCGATTACCCAAGGGGGGCAATCGACCACGCGGTGCGGCAGAAGAGTTCACGGAATCGTTGTTTAATCTCGACCGTGATCCTGCCGAACAAACGGATGTCGCGCAGCAGCATCCCGAGCAACTCGAGCGGTTGAGGAAACTGCTGGATCATGCCCTCAGTAATCCAAAAAACTGAGATGCAATTCCGCGTGCCTTAGATTCAAGCGGATTCGATCTTCCGACGACATAGGGCCAAAGGCAGGGCTATCGTGCAGGCAAGCATCGCCTCGCCCCAATCGATCGATGGACTTTCGGTATTTTGCTAACGCGACTTCCGTGGACTCGTCGGCTTGCCCGTATGTACCCTCTTTTACGCCGGGGATTCGTACGCCAGATCGCATCCCACTTCGAAGCATGCGAGGCAATGAGCGTCGCAAGATCCATCGAAGGAAAAATGGAAGACGCTTCATCGGATACCCCTCGTAGCCGTAATCGATCCAGGCTGCGAGGTGCATGAGGATCTGACCCGGCGTCCAGTCACCCGTGGCCTTTAACATTCCCGCCCGGTCCGCTGATTCGATCCGGTCGAGTTCCTCGCGCAAGGCTTCGAGGGATTCCAATCGCAAGAAACGGCGTTTGCTCAATGCTGTCATTTTCCTACCTGTCTCTCTGGATGCGATGCGACAACCTGGGGATCGAAAACGGCGCCCGCGATTGTACAGCTTTTGAACGCGTTAATGGAGGGCGGACCGATTGGCGACTGATTAAGCCCGTTTCCGGAAACGCTTCCAAACTTTTTTCGCGGTTTTGGGATCGAGTCGTACCAATTGATGCCGTCGCGTGTCGAACGTGCTCAACGCGTCACCCGGATCTTTCACATAGACAAAAGGGAGGCAGATTGCGAGGACTTTGAAGGGCCGGCCCGAGTTCCTGGACATGAAGGGTAGCCGCACCGGTTTGTCCGTTTCGAGAGAAATACCGGAGCAGCACCAGAGGAACGATGGAAGCTCGAAAACTTCATTCAAGACGCTCACGACGTCTCCAGGGCGAATATCTTCCGACGCGATTCGGCTCGCCAGGGTCGTTTCGAATGGGGTTGGTTGGGACTCAGTCATGATTTCTGGTTTGTCGGCATGATCAACTGGCCGATGGGGCAGGCGGGGGGCGAGCCTTGGGCATTGAAGATCTCCTAAATCTTTTGATGTACTCCTCGACGTCAGTTGACTCGCACGAGGGCGAACCAACGAAAATTGCTTCAGAGACCACGCCGGCTTTTTTTCCTACGGGAGACGTGTTGCGGGAAAAGATCCGATGTGGTCGATTCAGGTTCGGCCCAACCCATGAAAAAAGAAGGACGGCGAAGCGAAAGTTCTGAGCTTGCGAATTTCTTGTGGCCGAAGGGACGCATGCAGCGCGTCCAGCGCTGTTGCGGTTAAGTGGAGAATGGTGTCACGCGGCCTGGTTGATGGGTTCGCTCTGCTGGCGAATGGCTCTCTGACCTGGGAATCCACTCTGCCCTAAAAAGACACTGCCGACAAAAGTCGATTTTCGTTTCCATGAGCCTGAGGCGCTGGCCGATTTTTTTCACGTCAAACAAACTCGGCTAGCGCCTCGGGCTCATTTCTGTCGGCGGTGTCTAAAAAAGGGGTATCGAACAACATCGCAGCGAACCTCGAGCCTCGACGAGGTGTCCTCCCCGGTAACCTTCCAAGGTTAGAAATTGCGGTGGAACTGACAGCTCGGATTACATGAATCGGTTTAGAATCTGAGCTAACCACTTCGTTCCAACGCTTTTTCGTTTCTTTTGCCCCCCCTAATGCTGGGTGCATCGATCGTCGGTTTGGAGTAAAATAGGGCGATCCATCGAACTTCTCGCGAGCCACCTATCCCACCTACGGCCGCGACCGCAACCACCCGCAACCATTATCGGGAAACGAGGCAACGTGATGCGATTGTCGACGCTCGTCATCGGTTTGCTCAGCCTTCTCACAAGCACTGCAATCCGGGCCGAGGAAATCCAATTCAACACCCAGGTGCGGCCAATTCTGGCCGAATTCTGTTTGCACTGCCATGGACACGACGCAGAGCAGCTGCAGGGGGATCTTCGTCTGGACACCCGGGAGGGAGCGATCCTATCGGTTATCCAACCCCACACACCCGACCAAAGCGAACTGATCGCGCGGGTTGCCAGCGACGATGACTCGGATCGGATGCCGCCTCCCGAAACTGGCAAACGCCTCTCTCAAGCCCAAATCGAGATCTTGCGAGCTTGGATCTCCCAAGGGGCTCCGTACGAAGAGCATTGGTCGTTTCGCCCCGTCGAGCCCTATGCCCCCCCCGAAACAAAAACACCGGTCGCGACCGAGATCGATCGTTTCGTCGTTGCGCGACTCGAGCAATCCGGGATGCATTTGTCTCCACCGATCGACAAACGGACTTGGATTCGGCGAGCGACGTTCGACCTTCACGGCTTGCCGCCGACGATCGACGAGATCGATTCATTCCTCGGCGACGACTCGCCGGATGCGTTCGCCAAAGTCATCGACCGCTTGCTGGACTCCCCGCGCTACGGCCAGCGCTGGGGGCGTTACTGGCTCGACATCGCACGCTATGCCGATACCCATGGCGGTGCTGCCATCGGCTTTACTAAGTTTCCGTTTTCGTACACGTATCGCGACTACGTTATCGACGCCATGAATCGCGATGTCCCCTACGATCGATTCATCCACGAACAACTCGCCGCCGATCAATTGGGGCTGTCCGAAAACGATCCTTCGCTCGCTGCCCTAGGCTTCCTGACCGTCGGAATGCAATATCGGAGCCGACATGATCAGATCGACGACCAAATCGACGTCGTTTCGCGAGGACTGATGGGACTGACGGTTGCGTGTGCTCGGTGCCACGATCACAAGTACGACCCGATCCCGACGGCGGAATATTATGCGCTGTACGCAACCCTTGCCAGCAGCAAGTCGCCGAAGGAACTGCCGACTATTGGCGAGCCTGCCGAGAGCGATGCATATCGCGAGTACCAGGCGGAACTCGCCCGCCGCCAGAGATCGGCTGTCGATATGGGACGCGACCAAGTCGCCATCATGCAATCGCGGTTGCGTATGCAGGTCGGCCTATACTTGCGCGAGCTAGCGAAGGGAACTCCGGAACAAGACACCTCGGCCGCGTTTCTCTCCTATCGCACCGACGACGTGCGACCCGTGGTCTTGAATCGTTGGCGCGATTACCTGCAGGCGATGCCCGAGAACGATCCCGTGTTTGGACCTTGGGTTCAGTTGTCGCGAGCCGAAACCTCGCACTTTGGTGAACAATTCGGCAAACTCCTCCTACGCATGGAGGAAGAGAATGGAGACCCGACGAAATTTGCCGAACCGCATAAGCTGGCAACCGTCACTCCAACCTGGAACCCATTGGTGGTGAAGGCCCTTCGCGATTCCCAAGCGGCCGACCTATTGGGAGTCGCGGATACGTACGGAAAGCTATTCGCCGATACCCATAAGAAATGGTTGCAGGCGATGATCGATGCGAGTATCGAAGCCGAATCGCCGGACAAAATCATTCCCGACGACGATCCGAAGCATTCGGAGATTAATAGCCCGATCTACCAGCAGTTGAGGCGTCACCTTTACCATGAAGGGACGCCGACCGTTCTACCTTTCGAACTCGGATCCGGTCTGCTCAATCGAACGATCGAAGACAACTTTCGAGGCAAGGAGGGGGCGATCCAAGGACTTCATCTGGATGCCCCCGGCTCGCCGCCTCGAGCGATGATTCTCAACGAGTCAGCCAACGCGGGACCATTCTATTTATTTCGACGGGGCAACCCGATCGACCGCGGTCCGATGGTCCAGCCGGGGTTCCTGTCGATCGGTTCGAAAAACAAACCGGCCCCATTCCCATCGGGCAATCTTCGACTTGAATTGGCCCGCCATATCACCGATCCCAACAATCCGCTCACCCGTCGCGTCATCGTCAACTGGGTCTGGCAACATCATTTCGGCCAAGGGCTCGTTCGCAGCCCCGACGACTTTGGAACCCGGGGCGATTCCCCAACACACCCTGAGTTGCTCGATGACCTCGCTACGCAATTCCTGAAAGACGGTTGGTCGCTCAAGCAGCTGCATCGGCGGATCATGCTGACCGACACCTATCGCCAAGCGTCCGTCGAACATCAGGACTTTCGAACGCGTGATCCCGAAAACCGGCTTCTGTGGCGCATGCCTCTGCGACGGCTCGACATGGAAGCCATGCGCGATGCGATGCTGATGGTGTCGATGGAATTGGACGATTCCCGGCAGGGGCGCCCGTTCGATCTGTCGGCTCAACCCGCAGTCCCCCGCCGAAGCGTGTACGCGTTCATCAATCGGGACATTGTTTCGAGTTTTTCCAGCACCTTCGATGGCGCCAATCCGAATGCATGTACGGCCAAGCGACCGGACACGACCGTTCCTCAGCAAACCCTCTACGCCCTGAACTCGGAGTTCATCCAGGATCGCGCTGAATCCCTTGCTCGCAAATCCCAGGAACAAGTTCCCAACTCCAGCGACCAGGACCGCCTCGTGTGGATGGTTCGCCGCGCGTGGGGACGCGATCCGAAAACCGAAGAACTGGAAACGATGATGACCTTCCTTCGCGGAGGCGTCGCGGATCGCCCTGCCGACGGATGGCCCGTGCAACGCTGGAACCGGCTCGCCCACGTGCTGCTAGCCTCCAACGAGTTTATGTTTATCGATTGAACCCTCATAACAAACATGATGAATACGGCGATGAACAACCGACGCGATTTTTTCGCACGATGCGGCATGGGTTTCGGAACGCTCGCCATGGCGAATCTGTGCCAAGCCGCCGACCCGTCGGTCGCGTCCTCGCGCACCCATTTCCCGGGTCGCGCCGAACATGTAATTCATATCTTCCTCAACGGCGGTATGTCCCAGGTCGACACCTTCGATCCAAAACCGGAGCTAACGAAGCGCGCCGGTCAGATGCTTCCGTTTGAAAACTTGCAAACAGAGCGAAAGACTGGGGTCGCGCTCCCGTCTCCCTTCACATTTCAGCAGTATGGCGAAAGCGGTATTCCAATCAGCGATCTGTTTCCGAACGTGGCGCGCTGTGCGGATGAGTTGCTCGTGGTGCGATCGATGTTCGCGGAACTTCCAAGCCATGAGATGACCTTGATGCTGATGAATACCGGCGACATGCGACTGGTGCGCCCCAGCATCGGTTCGTGGTTGACCTGGGGCATGGGGACCGAAAACGAAAATCTTCCAGGTTTTGTCGCCCTGTGTCCGGGTGGCCTGCCCGTCGGCGGGGCCGGAAACTGGCGAAGTGCATTCCTGCCCGGTGCGTATCAAGGCACCCTCATCGACACCTCCAAGACCGATCCCACGCAACTGATTCCCCACATTCGCAACACGCGATTGTCCTCCGAGGAACAGGCGGAGCAATTCACATTGCTCCAGCAACTCAACGCCCAGCACGCAAACCAACATGCCGAGGAATCGCATGTGGAGGCTCGCATTCGGTCGTTCGAGCTGGCTTACCGAATGCAAATGGAAGCGGTCGATGCGTTCGATCTGTCCCGTGAACCGGAGCATATTCTCAAAATGTACGGCGAGGGGCCGCAGAACCGCCAATTGCTAATCGCACGCCGGCTGGTGGAGCGAGGAGTTCGTTTTGTGCAGACCTGGCATGGAAACCTGCAACCCTGGGACAGCCATTCCAATATCAAGGACGAGCATCGAAAAGTCGCCAACGAATGCGATCAAGGACTCGGGGCTCTGATCACTGACCTAAAGCAACGCGGGTTACTCGACAAGACTCTCATCATCTGCACCGGAGAGTTTGGGCGAACTCCCTCGGTGGAAATGAATCAAAATGGGGCCGGTGCTTCGCAAGGGAGAGATCACAATCATTGGGGATTCTCCCTTTGGATGGCGGGCGGGGGCGTTCGCAAAGGAACGATCTATGGCGCAACCGACGAGTTTGGCTTCAAAGCGATTGAAAACCCCGTGTCGATCCACGACCTACACGCTACCATGTTGCATCTGCTAGGATTCGATCATCAGCGTCTGACCTACCGCTACGCTGGCCGCGACTTTCGATTGACCGACGTCCATGGCCGGGTCATCCATGACATGATCGGCTAGTCGTCGAAATAAACCCTTGGAGCAACACGTGGAATCATCCGAGCGCGACCCGATCGGCTTGGTCGGCTTGGGACTCATGGGCAGCGCGGTGGCCCCGCGTTTGATGGCCCATGGGTATCCGCTGGTCGTCTGGAACCGAACGCGAGACAAAGCCGACGATTGGATCGAGCGAGGGGCCACATGGTCCGACAATCCGTTCGCCGAGTGCCGACGCGTCATCCTCTGTCTCTACTCGAGCGAAGTCGTCGCGGAGGTCCTAGGCAAGTGGTTGCCGACAATCCGATCGGGCCAAATCGTGATCGACACAACCACCGGCGAACCCGCCGAAAGCCGCGTCTGGGAACAACGATTGGCAACGCGCGGTACCGGCTACCTCGACGCCCCGATCTCGGGTTCCAGCCAACAGACGCGCGATGGTCAAGCCACCGTGATCGCCAGCGGCAACCGCGAGACGTTCGACGCGTGCGCCGACCTATGGCCGGTACTCGGCAAGCGAGTTTTCTACGTCGGTGCGTGCGGCAATGCCGCCAATATGAAACTGGTCAGCAACCTTGTTCTCGGCTTGAACCGCGCAGCCTTGGCCGAAGGACTGACCCTCGCCGAACGGTTGGGGATCGACAGCCATCAAGCCCTCGCGGTCCTGCACGGCAGCGCGGCCTACTCGCAGCAGATGGATACCAAAGGGGACAAGATGGTGAACCGCGATTACGCGACCCAGGCAAAACTATCCCAACACTTGAAAGATCTTCGCCTCATCCTGAAGGCTGCCCACAGCGTCGGAATGCATCCTGCGCTGGTCGATGTGCATCGCCAATTACTAGAGCGAGGAGAAGCAATGGGGCTAGGCGAACTCGACAATAGCGCCGTGATCGAAGTGGTCCGGAGTTTGGCGAACGATGATCCTCTCGGTATCCGAGATCGGAGTGGTTCATGAATCATCCCCCCTTATCGCCGCTGGCTCGCACCGCGATCCTATTCGCTGCAGGACTGGGGCTCGTCTTCGACGGGATCGAACTTGGCTTGATGCCGATCGCGTCGCTGAGTGTTTCCCAGAGCTTGATGGGGGAGGCGTACACCGAGAAGCTAGGTGGGCAATGGTTCGCATGGTTTACCGCAGCATTGATGCTCGGCGCAGCCATCGGAGGAATTCTGCTTGGGAACCTTGGAGATCGGATCGGCCGATCTCGAGCAATGGGAGTCAGCATCCTGTTTTACTCAATCTTTGCCGCGATGGGAGCGTGGGTCACGCGCCAGGAAGAGATGCTTTTGCTACGCTTTTTGGTGGGGCTCGGAGTCGGCGGCCTATGGCCCAATGCGATGGCGCTGGTGGCAGAGAGTTGGACAACCGCCAGTCGCCCACTGGCGATGGGGGTCATGAGTGCCGGACTCAACGGCGGGATCCTTCTCTTGTCCCAGATCGCTCGCATTTGGCCCATCAGTTCCGAGTCGTGGCGATGGCTGTTCTACCTAGCGGGCGTACCCGCAGCTTTAGGTATCGTCGTGTTGACGATTCTGCCAGAGTCCCCCACGTGGCTCGCCAGTCGCCAGCAGAACGTCAAACGCCCATCAGTATCGCTGGGAGCATTGTTCCGCCGCGACCTGTTGCCGATCACCCTGGTTGCGATTTGTTTGGCATCGATTCCGCTCATCGGTGCCTGGTCCGCGAGCAAGTGGATGATCCCATGGGCAGACAAGATCGCAAGCGGGCAAGACCCAGGTTACAAGGGAGCGACGCAAGGTTGGTGGGCTTTGGGAGCGACGATCGGAAGCTTTATCGGCGCGCAGTTGGTCGGCTATCTCGGCAGGCGAACCTGTTATCTGTTGATCAGCATCGGAACGACCGTTTTGACCATCGCCATGTTTCAGTGGACAGCGCCTTTGCAACCCGGTTTTCATGCAGTGGTCTTCGCGCAGGGGCTGGTTGCGACCTTGTTTTTTGGATGGTTAGCGGTTTTCTTGCCCGAGATTTTTCCGGTGCATGTGCGAGCTACCGGCAGTGGACTGGCTTACAACTCCGGTCGATTCGCGACGGCGGTCGGAGTCATCTTCGCGGGCGGATTGTTTTCGCTTCTGGGAGGAGACTACCGGCAAGTTGGCACGACTTGCGCGTTCATCTACGCCTTGGGTATCCTTGCGATTTGGCTGGTGCCGGTAAAACGAAACGCGCTAGACGGCTAATCCTTCGGCAATCATTACTTCGGTGCAGTGATTTGTTATGAAGTGACAAAGCGAGTCCCGCGCAGAAGCTCTACTCTGCTGGCTTAGCGTCGGGCGTTGTCGCTTCGGGCTCCGAACCCGGTGCCGGAGATAGCGGCGGGAGAGGCTTGGGCAATCCGGGGGCATCCATGTCGATCATGTCGAATTCAGTGTGATCCACTTCCCGGCGAAGGACCAAATACATGGCGGACGAGGCGGTCCAAAAGAAGCTGAATCCAAAAGCCGTCACGATCCATGGAACGAATCCGGCAAACAAACCGTCGAGCATCGTTCCCTGACCCGTCAGGTCGCGGAGGGAACCAAGATTGAACGCCGTTTGCACGATCGAAAACCCCGTGTTGACTGCGACCGAAACCAGACCGCCGACGAAGTGACCGAGCCACTCGGCAACGATCACCGCCAGAATCAAGGTCGCCGGTTTCTGAAAAGCATAGGCGGCCGACCGTGAAACTCCATCAAATGCGTCGGCATTCTTCTCCGATACGATGGCTGCAACGGAAAGCGGGAAACCAAACAGAGTCACCGCCGCGCACCAACCGACTCCTAACGACATCAAGACCAACGGAATCATCAACAAGCCCGCAACCCAAGGCCCCAGGAACGGGATGTTGGACAGCCAACCCAATATCAGCGGTATCAAGCAGCACATCAAGATCAACGCGATCGGCATGGCGGTCGACCAAGCAATCGATATCCACCGACTCCGAACCAGCGAGACCGTATCGGACCAAGGAGCCGTGATTCGCGTTCCAAATTCCTGAATCGATCGGCGGGCCAAACACCCCCCCACGAACGACCAGACGGCGATGACCGCCAGCGTGTTGAATAGGAGATACGCAGCGCGCCGCAGCGTAAGCGATTCCAAAGCTTGAAACGGGTACTGCAGATATCTGCGCCAGACCTGGAGAAACGAGTCCGGCGACCGCGACTCCCAGGTGATTCCAGTTCCTTGGTCGCTAGGACCCGACATGGCTTGCACGACCTCGTTCAAATCCCGATCGAATGGAGCGAGTGCTGGCAGGTTGCGGGCCGGTTCCAGCCATCGCACTGGCGCATCGATTTGTTCCGGTTGAAAAATCGCGAACGAAAGCGCCGTCAATCCCCAAGTAACAAACAAACCAACCGCACAGAGCAACAAGTGCGATGCTCGCCAGGAGATGGAGACGGTCTGGCTGACCAGCCGCCACCATGGGGTCGAGCGATACCAGTCCACCGAGACCCGGGGTACGGCGACATCCTGAACTTTGTCCGTCATGATGCTTTCTATTCTGAAACGATCTTGGGAAAGGTGTCAGTCAAAATTCCACTCTCGCCTGGGAGGGGGAGGTGGCGGTTCCGACTCGTCATCCTCATCGTCGGACGAAGCGTGAACCGGCAAGCCGATCTGCTCGCCAAACCAGCGATTCAAATCCGCCATTTTGCAGCGAACCGAGCAAAACGGCATCGAGGACGACGTCACGTCTAGCTCGAACATGCGACGGCATGAGGGGCACTGCAATTTCTTGGGTTCTGCGGTCATACTCCCATCAGAATAGCGAATTCAATGCGTTCTCCCAGACCGCTTCCCACTCGCGCAAGGCCAGGTCCTGCAAAACTTCGTGCGGGATTCGGTCGACGGATTCACGATTGCCCCGCCAAAGCTCGCAGGCACGGGTAAATTCCACCGGATCGAACCGGTCCTTCCACGGGATAGAAACGCCCCTTTTTCGGAAAAATTCCCGGATCCAAGCTCCTAATTCTGGATCCCGCGTCTGACGAAACCAGTAATTGGCATTCCAGAAGTCCCCCTCCAGCCGATGCAGCATGCCGTGCACGTAAGCAGCGATCCCTTGCGAAGCCTCCTGAACGATGCGGTGCGCTGGATCCAAACGCCCCAGCCGTAACCACATCAAGGCCTCGACAACCGTATCGGATGCCTGCGGTACCTCGACCAAGACCGCCTCTATCGACTTGTCGCAGGCGGACTCCAAGATGGGAGAAAGTGGGATTGGAAAACCTAATGTTCCGGGCCAGCAGTCCAGCGAGCGACGAACCATAATCGATTCCGATCCTCCATGGGTGACAAATATTCCTCGACGAAACGCCCCCAGTCCCGTTGAGGATTCGCTACTATAACCTAGAGTCACGCATCCGAGAATCGTTTGAATCGCCCACGTCTCAGTCGATCTGGATCAACGTTCCCTCATGCACCTCCCGGTTATCTGCCCGAATTGCGTATGCCCCTTTGAAATCGACGACGCGGACTATTCCTCAACCACATGCCCGAACTGTGGATGGGAATGGATCTGCAATGTCGATGCTGAGCCGGACGTAGCGTCCCTCACGGAATACGAGTTTCCAGACACAACGCCATTGTCGGTCCAGGGAATGGAATCGTCGGCAGGCAATGATGATTGGCAACGGACCGCTTCCAGACCGAAGCCTCGTCGAAGGGAATCGTCGCTCGCCAGCAAGATCCTTCCGCCAATTCTCGGTGGCTTGACCGCGGTTCCCATCGCGTTGGCAATTCTCTGGTACGGTTTTGGTCGCGATTTAGGGAACGCCGGCCCAACGATTGCAAAGTATGTTCCGTGGATCGTTCCCGAATCATTGCGAGGAACCTCACGGCGATTCCCGAGGCCTGAGCGTCCTACCGACACCACGCCGCGATCGGACCGCGACTTCGGCGTCATGGGTTCCAAATCCGAACCTTTCTCGGATTTACCTGTGACCGACCCAATTCCGGTCCCACTTGAAATCCCACGCGTGGAGCCCTCCGTCGATGCAGGTACCGTGGCGCCCACAGCCGAGCCGACAGCAGAGCTACCTGCGGAACCGATGGCGGACCCGGTTGCGGAGCAAATCCGGCAGCATGTCCAAACCATTCATTCCTTGCACGACCACTGGGAATCAGAGCCGACCCAGCCGTGGTCTCAGGTCGCGTGGGCGATCCATCGTGAGACAACGCATATTGCAGAGCTTTACTCTGAAACCGAAACCCCCCGGGGGGCAACCGCACCTTCCACTCCGGATTCGCTCCTTGATTTGATCCGCGAGCCATGGTACCTCGAGGCGCTCGAGCAATCCGCCGCGAAGACTCTTTCGGAAACCCATCCCCCGGAAGCGTTTGATTACATAGTATGGCCAGTCCAGTTCATCGCTCCGAGCTCGCACGATTCGACCCGGCACGACCCCATCGCTACCGTGTGCGATGTGGCTCCCTCGCTGACCATTGGTTCTCGCAGCGTCTACTGGATCGCCAACGAATCGGTAGCGAGTCAAATTCGCGACACGACCCAGCCAAGCACAGCGGGACAACGACTGGTACTCGGCCAAGTCGAACGGGTGGACGAGCGAGGGTATTTCATCCGTATCGAAGCGATTCTCGCACCCTGATCATGCTCCCTTTCGCGTTTGCCAATTGGTAAGATGATGTCGAGGTAGAATCCGCGAGGCTCGCAGTCAGATATCATGCTTGAAAACAGGGGATCAAAATCCATGTCCGTTTACAAAAATTCCTTCCGTATTTTATCGGCTCGTGTTTTATCAGCTCTCGCGCTTTCATGCTGGTTCGTCGGCTTCTCAGGTTGCAAACCCCAGGAGGACGTGGACCGGGACGCGGCAGCGCGTGCAGCCGCCAACGCTCGTGGTCCAGAAGTACCCGCCATCCCCGATCAGAAAGCAGGGGTAGGGGTGGGAGTCCAGGGTCGATCGCTCGAAGGGGGCTCCGAATACAATCCCGCAACATTCGTGTCAGGTCCTGCTGCAGCCTACTTTCGCACCAAGGAGAAGATCGTCTTTGAGATTCAGATCCCTCACACGTTGAATGCGTTTGTCGCCTTGAACGGACGACATCCGAAGAGCCATGAAGAGTACATGCGCGAGATTATTGGGACGCAGATTCAGCTTCCGAAACTCCCTGCGGGAATGGTCTATCGCTACCATCCGGACTCGCAGGAACTGTGGGTCGAATCGGAGAAAAAAGAGGACTCCAACGCGGCGGGTCAAACACCCGGTCCGACCGACGAGGTGCCTTGATCGAAGCAAGGAAACTTCGATAGACACTCCGTTGCAAAAGTTTTTTGCTCGCTACCCAGAGAACTTGGACACGCATTGCGTTGCACAACAGGGGAATGCTTGCAAAGGAGGAGAACTTGGACACGCATTGCGTTGCACAACCGGGAAGCAGGAGAACTTGGACACGCATTGCGTTGCACAACCGGGGAAGGACAACACAAGCAACACAAGGACATGCATTGCGTTTTGGTCGGTGAAGAATTGCACGCATTGCGTCGGTAGCTTGTGAAGGAGCGAATCAGAGATAAATGGACATCATCCAGCCCCAATTCAAGACCTTTGAGGTCGTTTGCGGCTGACGACGGACGGTTTTTCGCCGTGATGGCGCGCACCGTCTCTCCAGTCGAATGTTGCCACGAACGTGAGGAAGCGGTTGGCCTGCCCTTGGACGGCTAAGCCGTGTTCGCAAGCTGCCGCAGGCCCAACTTCTGAGCCACTTGCCGGAGCACCGCTCGCGACGTGGACATGAAACTGCCGTAGAGGCGATTGCGGGTCAGCATGCCCGTGACGCGCTCCATGACACGCTGAGTGTCCATCTGCAAGCGATCGAAGATCGATTCCACCTCCTGCGAGATAGACGCCTTCCCTTCACGCACCGTTCGGCTCATGCAATCGACCAGCATCAAGTATTGGCCGAGGGTAAATCCTTCTTTGATCCCCTCGCGGTGTCAGTGGGCGCTTTAAAAGGGGCCAGTTCTGAGCGCTTCTAAAGGGGCCAATTTTGGTTGATGAGATGGTCCCCTACGCTTTGGCCCCTTTTGGAGCCTTGTCCTCTACCTTTTTATCGGCTTCCGACCCGGTGGGCGCTTTGGCCCCTTTTGG
>Ga0315904_10005075_pt1 | contig 18423 bp, 19 predicted proteins | sample LakEriMetagenome_6_FD_203529 | JGI IMG/M metagenome (GOLD analysis project Ga0315904, IMG submission 203529) | Freshwater fungal communities from buoy surface, Lake Erie, Ohio, United States - Buoy 12 MA120 | ecosystem: Environmental > Aquatic > Freshwater > Lake | place: USA: Lake Erie, Ohio...
CGCCTGCCGTTCGTTCACCTCGATCTCTACCGACTCGATGACCCGCAAGAACTCGCCGCGCTCGGCTTCGACGATTTGCTGACTGGTCAAACCATCGCCGCCATCGAGTGGGGCGATAAATTTCCCGAAGCCCTGCCGTCCGGCACGCACCGACTGGTTTTTTCGTTGGATGGCGCTGCCAGAAAAATTCGGAGGCTTTCATGAAAACCCTCGCGATCGAATGCTCAAGCGCACGCGGCAGTATCGCTTTCACCGATCACGAACACCTCTGCTTCTCTCTCGAGTTTGAAAACCCACGCGGCCGAGGAGTGGATTTTTTTGCTGCCCTTAAAGAATCCGCCCGCCGTTGCGGGGATTTCGAGCAAGTCCTCGTTGGCACCGGACCGGGGAGCTACAACGGCCTTCGCTCCTCGATCGCCGCATCGTGGGGCTTGGCTCGGGCACGCGGAGCGAGCTTGAAAGGCATCCCCTCAGTTTTTGGCTACGACGCGCCCGAGTATTTCGTCATCGGCGACGCGCGCGCGGGGCAATGGTTTTTCGCCCACATTCGCTGTGGGGCTTTGGCGACTCCGATTGAGTTGCTCACTCCCGAACAAGCCACCTCCCGACTCACAACTGGACTTCCGATTTTTTCCACGAGTCCTTTGCTGGATTCGGCTTGTTACGAGGCACCCCAAGCGCGTTTTCTTACCCGGCATCCGGGCCAAGCTGGACCCGCCGAACCGATTTATTTGAAGCCACCTCACATCACCAAGTCCACCGCATGACTCCTGTCCTCCAACCTTCCACCATCCAAAAAATTGGACCCGAACTTGCCATTGCGTGGAACGACGGGGTCGAGACTTACCTCCCGTTGGAATTCCTCCGCCGCCACTGCCCCTGCGCGGCCTGCGGAGGGGAACCCGATGTGATGGGCCATGTCGTTCGCCCCAGCGTGAGCTACAGCGAGAAAAGCTTCGACCTCGCCGGCTGGCAGGGCGTCGGCGGCTACGCGATCCAGCCCAAATGGGGCGATGGTCACTCCACCGGCATCTACTCCTACAAATACCTGCGCCGCCTCACCGAGTTCGTGCCATGAGTTCCGACCCCGAAATCCACAGCCTCCGGGTTGATTACAAACACGAGCCGCTCACCGAGAAATCCCTCAAATCCGACCCGATCGCGCAATTTCGCCTGTGGTTCGATGAAGCCCGCGCCTCCGGCATCCCCGAGCCAAATGCCATGACACTCGGCACCGCCGATCAATCCGGCCGCGTTTCCTGCCGCACCGTTTTGCTGAAGGCTTACGACGACCGAGGATTTGTTTTTTTTACAAACTACGGAAGCCGCAAAGCGCAACAGATCGCCGAAAATCCGCGCGCCGCCTTGCTATTCCCCTGGGTCGCGCTTGCCCGCCAAATCGAGATCGCAGGACCGGTCGAAAAAATCTCCGCCGCCGAATCGCTCGCCTATTTCATGAGCCGCCCCATCGGCAGCCGCCTCGGCGCGTGGGTCTCGGATCAAAGCCAAGTCATCTCCTCGCGGAATGTGCTGCTGGCAAAATTCGAAGACCTAAAAAACAAATTCGCTGATGGCGACATCCCGAAGCCCGACTTCTGGGGTGGCTATCGCGTCATTCCCGAAACCATCGAATTCTGGCAAGGCGGCGGCGACCGCCTCCACGACCGCTTCCTTTACACAAAAAAAAACCGCACATGGTCCCATGTGCGGCTCTCGCCCTGAAATTTGTTGTTTTCCGGCTATTTCGCCAAAAGCTGCTGGAAAAGTTCATGCATCTGCGCCGCCACCTTCGGCCAAGTAAACCTCTCCTCCACCAACCTCCTACCCCTTCGCCCCATCTCGATACGATCGGAATCGCTCATATCCAGCAATGCCCGCAAACCCTCCCAGTTCCCATTTCCCATCCCCCCATTCCGAATTTCAAGCGCAGCTTGAGAAGCAAAACCCTCCGGCAAATTGCATTCCGGAGTCATAACCACCGGCAACCCATAAGCCCAAGCCTCCAGCACTGACATGGGCAACCCCTCACTCAAACTCGGCAAAATAAATGCCGACGCACTTCGTAAAAGTTCCTCTTTTTCTTCCCCAAAAGCCGGCCCAAAAAAAACAACATCGGCCCCCTCCGCCTCCGGCGGGAGAGTTTTAAGTTTTAAGTTTTGACCCTCCGTGCTCCCAGTGCCTTTGTGAGAGAATCTCGATGCAGTTTTCAAACCAAGCTCGGAGCAAAGCGCCCTTAAATCCCCCTCATGCCCACCCTGATCCCATCCCGCAATCAGGAACTGCCACTCCGCTGATTCGCGAATAGCGGATGGCGAATTGCGATGCTCCGCCCAAGCCCTCAGCGCTGCAACCAACCCCTTCTTTGGATGAATCCTCCCCAAGAACAACAACATCCTTCTTCCCTCCGTGCCCTCCGTGTGCTCCGTGGTTAATAAATCCACCAACTCCATCCCATTCGGCACCACCTCGATCCTTTGCCTCAATCCATAAGCCCTCATCGCATCAGCCTCCGACTCGCAGAGCGCATGAAAGCAAGCGGCATCGCGCAACACAGCATTTTCAAAAGCCCATGCCGCCAAAACTTTTTTCCAACGCGAGTTCGCCAACGCCCATTTATCCAGCATGCCCCTCGGCGAAATCACATAGGGCGTTCCATTCCGCTTCCACTGCCGCCGAGTAGCGATGGAGGAATATTGCCAGAGCCCCTGCAGGGCCACCACATCTGGACGCGCCTCGTCCAATGCGGCATCCATATCCGGAGACCATGCGAGGGCTCTTGGACCGATAAAGGAAAAGGCGCGGGCACTCAATGGCGCCCACGCCTCCTCATCCCGCTCCCAGTTTTGATCCCGAAGTCCATAGACGGATACCCCCACTCCCAACTCGGAGAGTCCCTTACCCATCGCCCGCACACTTTCAAAAAGCCCGCCCGCATTGCGCGAGAGGGATCCCGTTGTCATGGCCACTTTCATTTACGAATCAACATCTCTAATAAAATACGATCCAAGATACCAGCGCACTTCATGGGCGCAGACATCGCAACTCGCACAGCTTCCTGTGCTCCTCGGGCGAAGCGCTCCGGCCCCCATTCCAGAATCAATCGTTCACTCGCCCTGCCCATTGCAAGTCGCTCCTCCGAAGACATTCCAGACATTCGAGCCATTAGACCCGCAAGACCCTCGACATCGTCCGAATCAAACGAAAAACCATTCACTCCCTCTTGCACCAGTTCCTCCGCAGCGCCGACATTCCCGCTCGAGAGAATCGGCAATCCACTGGCCATCGCCTCATTGATCACCAGTCCCCAAGGCTCGCTGACTGCCGGATGAATAAACGCCCCTGCTTCAGCGTAAAAAATTGGTAATTCCTCGACCTGCCGAAATCCCGCAAAAATAACGCAATCGCTTTCGGCGGGAGTCTTAAGTTTGTAAGAATTAAGTTTTAAGTCGCACTCTTTCTCCCGACTGAAAACTGATTCCTGAACGCTGAAAACTTGAACCCCCAACTCGCCACATAGGGATTCCAGCTTGCCCCGCAACTCCCCATCCCCCAATAAAACCATCGGCCAAGCTTTTTTACCCTCCTGCAAACTCCCCACATACCCGGCATAAGCCCGAATTAATTGCTCCAAGTTCTTCCGCTCCACAAATCGATTCGAGGCCAAAAAGTAAGGACCGGCAGGCGCCTCTGGCGCTGTAGCGGGTAGCGAGTTGCTGGTTGCGTTAAAATTGGTGCCCCCCAGTATTCCGTCCTCCTGCGGCCACATAGTCCTAAAATCCTGCAGTCCCGACTTCTTCGCTACCGCGAAAAACTCATTATCCACCGCATTATAACCCAGCGCCACACGATCTTTTGGAAGCCCCAGTTCCCCCAGATACCGCCGGTGCGACTCCCCGCCACAGAGTCCCGCATCGCATAAAGAGACAATCCTTGACTTCACCCATTCCCCCCACCAAGACCTCTCCCCATCCACTCGCCGCGTCTCGCTCATCACCACCAGACGCACACCCTGCTTTTTCGCCCAGCGAATTGTCTCCAGCGACATGAAATCTCCCCACCCGTTTACGAAGACCACATCCGGCAAGCAACTTGCCAATGCCCGTTCCTGGTGCGGTAATAAAGCAAACCTTTCCGCGCTGCCAGTCAAGCCCACATTGGGTAGTGAGATTTTATGGAACCCAAACGCAGCGTCGCTGCTGTCCCACGCATATGTTCGTGACTTGGGGTGCAACTCGATACCCCACACATCCCACTCCGGCACCTTAGCTGCCGCAGAAATCCGAGCCAAATGATAAGGCCCGAAATGATCAAAAACAAAAGCCACCTTCACGATTTACCTTCAGTTTTTCGCCTGTTATCCACCACCCAACGCCTCTTGCCAGCGCGAGTGGTAAAAAGATCTCCCGCCCGATTGATTTCTGCATGAGCCAACACTGGCACGAGCGCCCCCAGTCGGCGCGGAATTTTATATACAAAGTCATGATTCATATAACATTTTAATTGTATTTTGGAATAAGAACTTTAATTTTTTGCGTTTTATTTTCAAATGTCAAGAAAAATAAATAACTAATAATGTATATAAAAATAATGAAAATAATGAAAGTTAAATATGAAATCAAATGCGGCTGGCATTGATAAGATACATTAAATAATGCAAACATAAAAAATATGACAGGAAAGTGAATTGCATAAAGCGAAAAGGAAAAATCTGCTAGTTTTTTATTAAATAAAAAAATAAAACCGGCAATCGGGGGAAGCATTCCGTTTTTCCCACGGGTGTGCAGTGATTTTTCATCAGACTTAATTTCATTCATTGATGCCAAAATTAAAGAATACAATAAAGCAATAAGGAAAAACATGGATTCATGCAAAAGCACAGTTCTCGATAATAATAATGCAATAATTAAAATAAACCATAGAATAAAGCTATTTATTTTTAATTTAACAATACTAGCCGAGCATCCCATTAACCATATAAGAAAGTATAAAGAAATTTTGAACGGTAATAAAACTAATATAATAATAGAGATGGCAACAGAATATTTTTTATGATCATAAAAAAATACACTAGCAATGACAGGGAACAAAATATAATACCACCATTCATTTGCTAAGCTCCACAGCGCCCTATTACTTCCTAATACAGGGCCAGCAATGGTTTGTAATGATGCAAAATTTATCAAAAATACACTGAGATTTAATCGAGAGTCAGAAGCTTGCATTAAATTCCCGTTGCCAAATACGTGGGAATATATTCTATTCTGATTAAAGTAATTCATCCCAAACCAATCGAGAGCACCTCCAAGCACTAATGCGGGAACTAAAACTATATATATTCGGCTAAATCTACTAATAAAGTAATTTTTTGGTGAGAAAGTTTTAAATTTTATTTGTTCATATGATTTCCCCCCAACTAAATATCCGCTTATTACAAAAAAAATTACAACAGATTGACTTCCGAATCCGGTAATAAAGTAAAAAACATTAGTAAAAAATGATTTAGACTCAATTTCGCTGTAGTCAACAAAATATACCCCTCTCAAATGCATTATCAAAACAAGCATCGCTGCCACCCACCTTGATAGGTCAATAAAAGCTGAAGTATTATTATTAATTTTCAAAGCTTATTACTCCTTTTATCAATAATCCAGCGCCGCTTTCCCGCTCTCGTAGTTATTAAGTCCTGAACATGCTGGATTGACACATTACCTAAAACTTCGGAAATTTGGCCCAGTCGATGCCGAATCCTCCCCTCCAGTCCCTCGTCGATCTCCCCCCGTGTTACCAGCAAAATTCTAGGCCCTGCGTCTTCCAGCACCATCTGCATATTCAACACAGCACTCTCGACACGAATGCAATGCGCCACCGCTAAGCTATGGATTGTTGTTCCATCCTCCAGCACCACCATGTCATTCACTCGCCCCTGTAGCCTCTCAAACCTCGCCACATGCCCATGCGGCAACCTCCTCACGCCACCCAGCACATCCCCCTGCCGATACCGGATCAATGGGAGATATCTCCGATAGAGAGAAGTCACTAAAGCCACGCCCTGCTCTGCAGGGGAGTCCAGAGTCGAGCGTCCAGAGTCGAGTGTTTTCAGCGTTTCCGCTTTCTTCCCCTCCCCATCTCCTATCTCCTTGGCCCGTGCAGTGCAGTCGCTACTTAGCTGGGCCGATCTCCCATCTTTTGGCGCAACGCGCCCCTCCGCTATCGGCGGCTCCGCCACCTCTAAAAAATTCTCCTCGCCAAACACCTCAAACGGACCCTCACCCAGCTTCATCCCCACATGCCCAAAATCTACCCCGCCAAACTCCTGAATGACCGGACACCCAAAGACCCTCCCCAGCAGTTCGAAGCTATCTGCCCTCGGCGCCGGCTCCGCACACGGCATCACAAACTTCAACCCCAGCGTCCGAAACTCCCCCCACCTCTCCGGCAACGCCCTCACAAAGTAATCCAAAGCAGCGCTATACCCGATCAATCCCGCCGGCCGGTGTCGCAGCAACTCCACTGCATACCGCTCGCAGATTTCGTGGGAAAAAGTATGCGCATCCACCCGCTTGTATCCCAGCACAGCATCCTTCGCCTTCCGCAAAAAATGATTCCAGTGCCGCCTCCACCCAGTTCCCAGCAGATGCGAATGCCCCCAAATAAGAAAAAGCTGGTCTGTAGGCACATATCCCACCCTCGCCCACAAGATCAGCTTCAACACACGCACCACCTCATCCTCGCTCGTCCATACCCCAAACTTCACCGGATTCCCCGTCGAGCCCCCCGTCATCCGCCAAAGATCAGGAGGCCCAGAGCGCCTCGCAAATTCCTCCCTGCAATCCTGCAAAATCTCCCGCGTCAGCTCGGGAATTGAAAAAAAATCATTCCAATTCTTAATTTCTTTTGGAGCCCGCACCTCTGCCACCAATCGAGAATAATAGGGCACATCGGCCACCGCATCGTTCCAAATCTCTTTGATCTTGCTTAATTGAATATCTGTCAATTCAGCCCCATCAAGGCTTTGCATTTTCTGCCACCGCAGCTCCGCCCGGGCAAAGTCTTGCCTCGCCTTAGGGAATAGCCACCAGAAATTCATTTAACAATTCACTTTTCGCCATGGGTTTTTGTCCAAAATATCAACATGGCATAACCGAAAATAATCGGGTAGAGTGTCATCAGCGTGATATCTCGCCCAAGATTAAAAGTAAGCACGCAGCCCATAAAAAAAAGTAACATTCGACCCATCCTCTCACCTTTCAAATCTTGCCTTGCCAAGAATGCTATCCATAAGGCCATAATCAACGCAGAACTCAATACTCCAAAAAAAGTTCCAAAGTTCGTGACCCCCTGCCCAATCATTCCGGTAGAAATCGTGGCGCCAATGCCGGCTTGAGCATCTCCAGCGCGCTCAAAACCTTGCCCGCGCGCGATCGCATAGTCGATGCCAATATATGGCTTATCAGGCCAAAGAGCTCTCGGAATAGGATTAACGATTTCAGAAAAATATCGAGCACCCCAATTCACGGCAAAAGTTCCTTTGTCGATGAAGGAGTTAATCCAAGCCAACTCAGAGAACATCGTCAACCCCCTGTGCTTGGCGTCTTCCGCCTCTGCCGTTTCAATCACTCCTGCCAAGCCCACCCTGGAAATTGCTTGTGAAATATTTTGATCAGACCGTGTTTCGATAATAAACTTCATCCAAACCTCCAACACCAAAAACGCTCCGACCAAAACAGCCACCTTAGTAATCCAACCGCTTCTTAGCCGCAAGAAAACCCACGCCAACAAGCCTGGCAGAAAAGTTGCAAGCATGACATTCCTTGCTCGATCTAAGAGATAGAACGGAGCCGCTAGTATAAAACAAAATAAAGCCAAATTGCGAGTCCGAGGATTTATTGCCACCGCTGCGACGATACCGAAGGACGCCGTAAGCATAATTTGAATATAGTTGGCAAAAGACCATAGTGCATCAAGTCCACCCCCAACCCTTCCACGAGACCATGGATAGGCTTTTCCAGAAATATAGGGCGCAAAAATACCCAGAAAATCAAAGTTTGTCCGGATCAATGCAATCAACATAAGCACAAACCAAATTCCAAATAACAACCTCATCGCGACATCAAGCCTGCGCTGGAATTCCTCGTTCTGAATTCCGCCTCTTTGCATCAAAGCAAAAAACTGGCTTTGATCACCTAAAAGCCGCTTATTAAAAATTCGGTGCGCCATTGGAACCATTACAAGCAAGGCTCCAAGAAAAAGCGCCACTTGTGACCAGGCGGCATCCAAATATTGCGGACCAATTTCTAGCGCATATTCATTATAATCATTGTATAAAGCATCACCGAAATACCATATCGCTACTGTTCCTAATACGGCACCTAGAGGAATGCCCGTGCCTTTTTTTCTGGAATTCCACGCAATCACGAATCCGAGTAAAAGTAACACGGCTCCAAGGTAAAAACCTGTCGGATATGTAATACTATCCTGAATCATGATCTATCGATTAATGTAAAAAACGGTGGAGCCATTCTCTCAAAACCGCCGTCTTTCTCTCTGTAAAAAGCGAAACCAACCAACTTATGAAAATCATAAACGCGAAAATTCCTAGATACCACGCGAAACCTAAAACTCCGAATGGCATCCGTATTCCAAATCCATATGCCCAATATACCAGCGATAGAGAAAAAACAAGCACAGGGAAGTGAATCAAGTAAACCGAATACGAAAAATCCGCAAAATAATGTGCCACGCCATGCCAAGGCAATCGGTTCTTAAAAAGTGCGCAAGCACCGATCAACATTGCAAACCCAATGCCAATTAAAAATTGATCCATCGCACCACATTTCCATACCTCCAAGCGCGCAACCAGTAAAGCACCTCCGCAAGTCATAATGGTGAAAAATAGAATAACCCACTTAAAAACAGAATTCTGGATGGCAAATTCTCTTTGCCCGAAAATTGCCGCTAACACCCCCAACAACCAGACACCGAATAATATCAAGATATTCCAAGTTAATAACCAGCAAAGCCCTGATATCGCGAGTAAACAAACAAACGCGCTCAAAGCGCGTGTAGTAATTAACGAGTCATTGTTTACGGGTAAAACAAGGCCGCTCGCAGAGCGAGTGAGCGATGTGTTTTCAGAATCCCGTGCAAGCTCGCTTGTGGACGGATTTGAAAATGCAGCGCCAGCTTGGCTTGCCAAGCGCGACCCTGCTCCCTCCACCGAGCGCTCTGTGTCCTCCGTGGTTAAAATTTCTTCCTCCCCTCTATCTCCGATCTTCGATTTTCGATCTTCCTTCAAAAAGCGCCTTCCGAAATCTACTATCGGCCAAACCGCGGCCAAAACCAACGGAAACAAAATATAATACCACCACTCATACGCTAGGCTCCACAGAGGCCCATTGCTTCCAAATGGCGGCCCCGCGATTGTCTGCAACAAGAACGCATTCACTAAAAAATCACGCCACCCCATTCGCTCGATCGGAGCCGCCCCCAGAACCACAATCGACCCCTCATAGCCCTGATTATACAGCCCGTAATTATTAAAAAACAAATACCCCGTCCAATCCATCGCAGCCCCCAGAAGTAGCGCAACAAAGAGCACCGCATAGAGCCGACTCAATCGATCTGCCAGATACCGCCGCCAACCAAACCGCCCCTCTCTATAAAGACTCCACACCTTACCCCCAACCAGATAGCCACTGATCACAAAAAACACTATCACCGCCTCATGGCCGAAACCCGTTAGAAAATAAAACCCCTTCGCCAAAAACCCAGGCGATTTCAAGTCACCATAATCCACAAAAATCACACTCCGGGCATGCTCGGCTATAACCAACCATGCCGCCACCCACCGCGACCAATTCAAAAAATCCGACTGTGTAGGGGAAATTTTCACGATTTTTAAATTTCCAGACGGCAGTAGCGACGAGTGTCCAGAGACGAGAGTCGAGAGAAAGCGCTCTTGGCGCTGACCAGAAACCTCAAAGAGCTCGAAAGGATGAGGACCCGACGGCGGGAGTTAACAAAACAGGATGGACTATGTTTTGCCGGGTTCTCCACCCTGAATTAATTGTCGATTAGCATTTTTTGCTTCTCTGATGAAGGCCACAGCTCCGTCCAACCATGCCAAGCGCTGTTGGGCACTCATTCGATGAAACTCTGTGCGGCCTGTAAAATCCTCGGCATCGTGACCACGAAGCACATCGAGGGTCTCTTTAAACTTCAAAGCTGAGAGTTGGGTTGTTTCAAACATGTTTTCTTAAAAACTCAATATCAATTTGATCCTTCAAACGCGGCGGGTCAATTGCCAATTTGATTTCGAGGAGCTTTTCTTTCGTAACAACCTTCAGAGACTTGCCATGGAATTCAAGTGTTTCGACATGATTAGCCATTGCCGAATGGTTCAAATTACTGCGCAGAAATATATCGACATGTCTGGTCGGTCGATCGGGATCAACGAATGAAAAAACAAGCGCTTGTTTCTCATAAAGGATGTGAGCAAGCACTTTGTCATCCAATAGACTTAACGGATCTACAGGGACTCTTGGTTTTAATCCCAAGCGCTGCATCACATCTAGAAATTTAGAGAAATTTTGATGGTCCGTTGCCACCGCGATATCGATATCCATCGTTACTCTTTCCACACCATGCAGCACACAAGCCACGCCTCCACCGATAATGAAATCCACCTCGGCATCCACCAAGGCGCTGAGAATCTCCTCGTAATCACCCATAGAGTTTTTAAGCATGGTTATCTTTCAGTCATGATTCTGCCGTCAATGATTTTGTCTATCAACTGGCTTCATCAGTCCTGCTGATTTCATTTTTTCCAAAACAGCCACATAACCCTTCGCGCTCAGATGCACCCCATCGCTCGTCATCTCCTCACGCAAAAACCCATTTTGAGCCGCCAGCACCGTCTTCAACTCGAGAAATCGATACCCATTCTGATCCGCTCCCTCCGCAAGCCTCGCATTGATCTCCCGAATCACGGCATTCCGTTCCCTCGCCCCCTCCCACCACCGCGCCATCGGAGGTATCCCCAGAACGAAGACTTGCACCTTCGGCGCTGCAGCGGGTAGCATGTTATTTGTAGCGGGTGAAGAAGCAGGGCTACTCGCGGAGCGAGTGAGCGATGTGTTTTTAGAATCCCGTGCAAGCTCGCTTGCGGAGGGTTTTGAAAACGCAGCGCCGCTTGGCTTGTCCAAGCCCGGGCCTGCTTCTTCCTCTGTGCCCTCTGTGTCCTCTGTGGTTAAACCCTTTTCCAGCTTTGCAGCTTTTTCGCTTGCCGCCTCCATGATTCGCTCCGCGACCGGCCCCGCGGCTCCCCCCTGCAACACATCATTCGTCCCGATCCAGATCACCACCGCATCGCCACGAAAATCCGCATCATCGCTCATCCTAGCCAAGACGCCCGCCGAGGTATCCCCATCGATGCCCCGGTTCGCCACCAGCGGCTCGCCCAGCATCGCATTCCACTCCCCCTGCGCTGTGAGGCTATCCCCCAGCATCAGAACCCTCGCCGAGGCATTTTTATCCAACCGAAACATCTCCCGCCGCACCTGATAATTCCGATTTAATTCATACGATGCAGCAACCCCGGGAAGCCTACCCTCCTCCAAAGCAACCCGCTGCACCTTCGCCCAAAGCCCATACCGGTCATTCAAAAAAACCAACACCCCCAGCAAAACCAAATTCAAAACAATCGATAAAACAAGCACCCAATTCTTCATTCTAAGTTTTTTTATGGGGAATTGGAGTCACTCAACTCGACTTAACACGACTATACTTTATTTCGCAGGGCCCGAGAAAGCTGATGGGAAGGTAATTCTATGGCCCTAAAAAATAAATAAGCAGCAATAATTGAAACAAACAATGCCAGAGGCACAGCAATAATTTGCACAACTATAGAATTCGGAAAACGCTCACAAAAATTCATCACCCTTCCTCCAATCAACGGGTGGAGCAGATAAAAGGAATAGGAAATAGAGCCAATCCATATCAGCCAATGGCACGAAATTTGTGGGATGAATCGAATCGCCAAAACTGTCGATAAACCGACTAAAGCTCCAAAAAAATCTTTGACCTGAAATTGCACGACGACGGCAATCAAAAGAAAAATCCAAAATTCGCGTTCACTTAAAAGCTTCCTCTCGTGCAGGAAAATCAACAAACCCATACCGAAAAGGGCAGCCCAAGTAAAAACAGTTGGCCCGACTCCAACCGCCAGTGGCATGCCAAGCCAAAACAAAATTGTAAAAATTCGAAACAAATGCTTTGTATTCGTAAGCAACGGGAATGTGAGTGCCACCAAAACATAATACTGGGCCTCAATGGCCAGAGTCCACGCCACAACCACATACCATCCTTGATGGAGAAAATCACAAGTCATGGTGAGATTGGCAAAAACCTTTTCGAAACCCAAATCCGGTTGGGCCGTGCCACGAAAGCCGGGAATCATCATCGAAAGATACCAAAGCCCAACCGCCAAGAGGGCTGTTGCAAAATAAGCTGGGTAAAGCCTTAAAAATCTTGCCATCCAAAAAGCCCAAATACCTTGAAGCGTGAATCCTGCTTTCGCAAGTGAGAGGGGAATCACAAACCCAGAAATCACAAAAAACACATCCACACCAAGATATCCAAACCGTGCGATTTCAGAATAAAAAGTTCCGTTAAACAACGAATCGCGATCAAAATGGAAAAGGCAGACAGCCAAAGCAGCCAATCCTCGAAGAATATCAAGGTTCGAAAATCGATCTTGTAGGTCGTTTTTCAAAATAAACTTGTCACTCAGAGCCTTGTAATTCGGCTCCTCTGCTTTAATAACTTGAATGTCTGCCCAATATCTCTTGGAACCGGCTCCCGTTTCACCCCCCCCGCAATCGCCAAAAACCCAGCCACAATCCCTTCCAGCATTTTCCGCCATCGGCCTACTTTGGCCGCGCAAACCAACCCACCTGCGATCGTCATTGGCAACTGCCAGAGCAAATCCGGCATCGGAGTATTCTGCCAATGGAAAAGCACATCATTCCGCCTTCCATAAAAATCCATCCGCGAGTAATCCCGCTTCGGCGACTCATTATGAATAATCGGATCGCTATTCCCCAACCGGACGAAGAAGCCGGGCACCGCCGCTTCCAGCTGAGTGACGAGTGGAGAGTGACTGGTAGCGGGTGAAGAAGTGTCGAGTGTCGAGTGTCGAGTGTCGAGAGCTTTTGCGCCTTTGGCGCTATCAGCAAGCTGATCCCTTCCGCCACTTCCCGAACCTCCGGGCGCGATCCGCTCCAAAGCAGGGCCATTCGCGGAGCGAGTGAGCGATGTGTTTCCAGAATCCCGTGCAAGCTCGCTTTTGGAGGGATTTGAAAACGCAGCGCCGCTTGGCTTGTCCAAGCACGGCCCTGCTTGACCCTCTGTGATCTTTGACTCGGTCGCGCCTACTCCCTTGCCCTCCGGGCCAACCTGCGGCTGCTCGTTGACTTGCATCGACCCCGATGCTGCGCCCTTTTGGGGCCAACTTTCAGTTGCTCTTCCTTCAGATTTCCCAAGCTTTCGGTTCTCACGCCCGCCCTGGAGCTCGATTGTAGTTAAAACTGCCTCATCCTCCGTGACCTCTGTGTGCTCCGTGGTTAAACCTGCTTCATTTTTCAGCTCCGCAGCCAACATTCGCAAACAAAAATCCCCCTCCTCCCCTTGGTGCACCAAGTGCTCCCGATAGCCCCCCAGCGCCAGGAACACATCCCGCCGCACCGCATGCGCCGTCCCGATAAAGCTCGCCGTGATCCAAATATCCTCTCGCGTCGGAGCCCTCTGCATCTCCCGGTTCGCCTTGTGCGGCTCGATATAAGGAATCGCCACCGCACCGATTCTCGGATGTGAAAAATCACGCAGCGTCTGCTCTACGACGCACGGCGAAGAAAACACCGCATCATCGTCCAAAGAAAAAATCACATTCCCCCTCGCCGCCCGGGCCCCCTCATTACGCCGAACAATATACCCCGCCGAAACCTCATGGCGGATGAGACGCAGAACCGGCAATCCGGATGTAACGCGTGGCAAGTCGCTGGTTGTAGATTGTTCTTCTGGAAACTTCTTTCCCAACTCTTCCGCCGTGCCGTCCGTCGACCCATCATCGATCACAATCACTTCCAGCAAAACTAGTTGACCCATCGCCGACTCGACCGCCTTCAGCAATTCCTCCCTACGATTTTTCGTCGTAATGATTATACTTGCGGTCTTCAAATTTCGGCGCCCCTATTTTGCTCTCCGCGCATCCCAATCCTCCTCGCTGGGACTCCGCCATGGATTTCTCCCGCCGGCACATCTTTAGTCACCACGGCACCGGCCGCGATAACCGCTTGTTCGCCAATCCGCACCCCCTTCAAAATCGTCACGCCAGCTCCGATCCAGGCATCCCGCTCGATCACGACGGGCTTTGAAACCAAAAGCTGTTCCGTCACCGGCCGATCCAAATCCATTCCATGATCGTGATCCGTAATGTAGCAATTCGGGCCGACCCGAACTAAATCGTGAATCTCGATCCGCTCCGAGGCATCAATGAGCGAGAATCGATTGAACCCACATTTTTTCCCAATCCGAATCCGCGGCTGTCCCGTTGGCTCACCGGTGGTCAGCAGAACTGTGTGGTCATCGATGTAGGTATCCGACCCGATTGCAATGTCCCAAGGATTCCTCGGAATCGAAACCCGCTTCAGCACCACACGATCCCCGAGCTTTGCCCCCGCCCAGCGATAAAACACCAAGCGCACCCGCCACCCCACCGCCCAGGGCAACCGCAAAAGCAAATTCACAAAGTATTGATGAGTCATAGGGATCGCCTTCGGCGCTGTGGCGGGTTATACTTGTAACGAGTAGCGGGTAAACGGGCAATGGCGCATCTGGAGCGTTTGATCGTGTTTTTAAACAAGCAGCTCATAGGCTTCTCTGGGTGAAAGAATCCTAACCGCTCCCCGTGTTTTTTCCGGGTAGTGTCGCTCATTGCCAGTCACAAGGATTTTCGACTCGGTGGCAGCGGCCACTTCGAGAAATTTGGTATCCGAGTCATCGCTCGCTTTCAGTCCTTCCATTGGCATCGCCACAAGGTGCTTTTGAAATGGAAGAATCTCCCAAAACGCTGCCACATCGACGGCTTGGAATGAAAATCTAGGACGCGCCAGCACCTCCCTGTATTCACAAAAAATTCTGTCATCGAATGCAATAATCAGCCTTTGCGCCAAGATCGCATCAACCAGTCGACCTGGCGGCCCCTTTGCCGAGAGAAGCCCTGAGACCAGCACATTGGTATCCAGCACCCAATCCCGTTGGCTGGTCATTCCGCGCTCTTCCGCACCGCTTGGATTTCTTTATTGATCTCCTCCAGCGAGAGCGAATCAACTGCAGCCTCAGCAGCTCCGGCACGCAAGTTTCTCACGGCACGCCGAGCCTTTGAAAACGCGATTTCCTGCAAATCCTCCACCAAAGATTCCGGGGAAGTCGGGGTTAGAATCGCCATCGGCCGACCATCCCGCGTTACAACCATTGTTCCCGCCGAGGCCACTCTTTGTAAAACCGCACCCGGCTTGGCACTCAATTCTCTCGAAGCGATCATTTGCATAGATACAACAATTGCACAACAAATGCCAGAAGCCAATAAAATTTTGCGCCTATCGCTTTTTTTTCGTCGGCCACCAATCCGCCATCTTCATCACGCGCTGCGCACCGCACGCGCGATGATCGCCAGCGGCAAGCCCACCAAAAACTTCCATTTTCTTAGTTTCAAATGCCAGCGGCATGTCGCCTTGTAGATTTCCCATGCGGCCGCCGGGTTTCCATTTTCAACAGCCGCCACGGCCACGGGGCGGATTTGACGCGAGAGGATGTGCCAGCGCTCGCGCTCGCGCGACTTGCCACCGGGATAAATCCCCATCCGTTCATTGCGAATTTGCAATCGCGCCCCGGCCAAGTTCTTCTCGAAGGCCTTCGTGATATTCGCCTCGTGCTTTCGGTAGCCGAATGTCAACGGACACACCACCTGCACGAACCCCGGTTCCGTGCCACACTTCATCACAAAGTCGGCATCCTCCCCGTTCACAAATTCCGAGGCAAACCCGCCGACTTTTTCATAAAGCGCCCTCTTTACGACAAACGAAGAAACTCCCCACCAACGCCGCTCATCGCCCGAGGCCAGATAGTCTGAATAAGTTTTAGTCTCCAAGTGCCCTTGGGCCACACCTTGAAATTGGCTGGTCGTTTCAAAAACAAACGGACACCCCGCCACAAACCCCGGCGATTTCTCTTGCTCGATCACTTGCCTGTAAACTTCCAAGGACCATGGAAACCAAAGATCATCACTATCCAAAAACGCCAAATACTCCCCCCGAGCCTCCCTCGCCCCCAAATTCCGCGCCGCCCCCGGGCCAGCGTTCTCTTGCCTGATCACGCGAAGCCGTGGTTTCGCCGTGATCGATGGCTGATAACTGATAGCGGATAGCGGATCATTCAAAGACAATTCATTATTCAATTCTTCACCATATGTCCTTAGTTGCCAAACATCAGCCATCGGCCGCGTAGCGGCCTCCCCTCCGCCATCAGCTATCAGCCATCCGTTCTCGGCGGCGTAGCGCAGCACCGCCTCCGCCGTCCCATCAGTTGAACCATCATCGACCACAATAATCTCCGTCGGCGGAAGGGTCTGATTCCATACACTCCGCAGAGTCTCCTCGATCAGGCCAGCCCGGTTGTAAGCCGGGATTATAACAGAAATCGACGGCATATCAGACATAGCAAACGCACAATCCATCAAATCGCAAACGAGCGAATAAATTCCCGGACATTCATCCACCGGATTCCTTCATGATCCTCGCGAAAATGGGAATCCATGCTTAAAAGCATTCGGGGGTAATTATCGCCAATCGCCCGCAAAGGTCGAAGCTCCCTTTCCAGCGTTTTTTCATCCGAAAGCAGGTAAGCCACTTGAATGTCTGTTCGCATTCCATCTTTCGAGGCAACAAAATCCACCTCATAAGCATCCCATCGCCCCACTTCCACCTTGTGTCCCGTTGCGAGCAAATGGTTGCAAATGATCGTCTCTAGCTGAATGCCGATATCCTGTGCACGATGTCCGAGAATCGCATTCCTGAGCCCATGGTCGGCAGCGTAGTATTTTTCATGAACTTCCAGCACCCGCTTCCCTCGCAAATCATGGCGACTCACCCTCCCCAGCACCCTCGCATCCACAAAAAACTCCAAATACTCTAAAATCGTGTCCACACTGCAGCGGATATTCTGCGACTTCAAATAATCCGCAATCCGCTTCGCGGAAAGCGGGGAGCCCGAGGTATCCAAGGCAAAATGCAGCAACCTCTGCAACAATCTCGGGTTTCGAATGGCATGCCGCTGGATCACATCCTTGAGCACCACCGTATCCGCCACCGACCCCAGGTATTCAAAAACCACCTTGTCATCCAGCGAAATCGCATGGATGCCAGGCATTCCACCCTGCCTGAAAAACCGTCCCCAAGCCACATCCCCATCTGGCAGGCCCGAAAACTCCAAAAACTCGGGATAAACCAGCGGATGCACGGGAATTTCCATGTGCCTCCCACTCAGGCGCGTGGAAAGCTCCGTGGAAAACACCCTTGCATTCGATCCCGTGATGTAAATGTCCACATCCCCGCGATTGAAAAGCGAAGCCACTCCACGCTCCCAATCCTCGATATCCTGCACCTCATCCACCATCAGGACATACGGTCCTGGCTTTCCTTGAAAAAATCCCATTGCAAACTCATGCAACTCCTTCCCCGTTCGAATGTGATCCCAGTCCAAAGATTCCTTGTCGATAACCAGAATCTCGGCGGACGGAAATTTTTTGCTCAATGCCTCCGCATGAGACTTCAAAAGTGTGCTTTTACCCACGCGCCGCATCCCCGTCAGCACCTTGATCAAAGGCTTGAAAGCGTAAAGCTCAAGTTTTTTAGTATATTTTCTTCGACTATACACGATATCTATTTGATATTTTGTTTTATTTCGACTGCAACTCTATTTTTTGAGCTATACGCAACTTCTCGACGCGCCAAGCTCCACACTTTTTTTGTTTCCGATTTCAGCATTTCAGCGGCTTTTGCCTGTTCCTCTTGGTCCCCCAAAAAAAGTGACCATCAGGTTTTTTTTAAGAATCGCGGAACATCCATAAATATGAGTCTCAATTTTACGGAACAGTTGAAATTTTTCAAGCATCTATCGCCATAAAGCCATTTTCCGTCTTGGCGATCTCCTTAAAACACTACCAAACCGATTATAAATTAGGGTCTTGCCTATTTGGGAAGTAAAGATTATGGGTATATCACTAATCTTCATTGAAAAACAAGTATATAAAAATGTCACACATTTCGGAGGTCAAATTCCGAAGGGTTTTGAAGTGTTTTTGCGAGG
>Ga0315904_10005077_pt1 | contig 18420 bp, 13 predicted proteins | sample LakEriMetagenome_6_FD_203529 | JGI IMG/M metagenome (GOLD analysis project Ga0315904, IMG submission 203529) | Freshwater fungal communities from buoy surface, Lake Erie, Ohio, United States - Buoy 12 MA120 | ecosystem: Environmental > Aquatic > Freshwater > Lake | place: USA: Lake Erie, Ohio...
AAGAAGGTGGCGAAGGCTTCGAGGATCGCGATGACCGACCACCACGTGGCGATCGGCCTTCGGATCGCGGCAATGATCGTCCTGATCGCGGTGGAGATCGTCGCGGTGGTGACCGAGGAGGTGACCGCGGTGGAGATCGGGGTGGTCGAGACGGATTCCGACGCCGAGGCGGTAGCGGTGGTGGCGGTGGTGGTGGCGGCCGAGGCCGCGGTGGTCGAAGTGGTGGCGGAGGCGGTGGCAGTCGAAGTGGCGGCGGTGACCGCGGCGATCGACGCTAACGTTATCCTCTTCCTAATGAATGCAGAATCAGGGGCCATTCGAGATCCGTTCTCGGATGGCCCTTTTTGTCCGTTAAATGCTAAAAGTGACTTGTAACCATGACCGAGACTAGCCAACCCGAACCCTTGTATAGACTCGCACCGCGACCCGAGGAGCAAGCTGCTTTGCAGGTCGCTTGCGATTTTGTAGGCGACGAACTTGCGAGATCCAAAAAGACCGATGACTTAGCACTTCGGATCGCAGCCGTTTCGACTGGCCGCGGACAAGCCGCTGAGATGCTAGCTCGTCAATTTACAAAGTCACAGGTGCTGCTTTGGTATATCGATCTTTTTCATCAGCAAAAAGCTTGGCAGCATTGCCAGATTGCCTCTATCGCAACTGGTGCGAGCACAGATGCAACAGGTTCAATCGTTGCGATCTATTCCCCTGCCAATTTAGACATTCGCTGCATGAGCGATCTGCCCAACGAAAGCTTTGACCTTGCGATCGTACCGATACCTCATCAAGGTGAACAAGAGCTTTCTCGCGACTACCTGCAGCAAGGCTATGATCGACTCGAAGTGGGCGGTACGCTTATCGCCTCGGTTGATAATCCTAAAGACCGGTGGTTGCATGACCAATTGAAAATGTTTGAGAAGAGCGTTCGAGTAAGAGAGCACCAAGAGGCTCGGGTCTACTTGGTTGAAAAAACTAGGCCGCTTAAAAAACTGAAGGATTTCAGCTGCGAGTTGGCTTTCCGGGATTGTGACGAACTGATTCATTTGACGACCCGTCCGGGTGTGTTTTCTCACCGGCAACTCGATAACGGTGCAAGGCAGTTGCTCGATGCTGTCGATGTGTTTCCTGACGCAAGGCTCATCGATATCGGTTGCGGTAGCGGTTCGGTTGCATTGGGTTTAGCCATGCGGGATCCGACTGCGCATGTCCATGCAGTCGACTCGAACTCGCGTGCGATATGGTGCGTTCAAAAAGGAGCCGAGCAGAATAAACTCAAGAACATTTCTACAGAGCTCAATGCTACGGGGGATTACAGCCAGCCGGGCACCTTCGATATGGCGCTTGCCAACCCACCTTATTTCGGAGACTTCCAGATCGCCGAAAAGATGGTTCTGGCGGCCCATCGCTCCTTGCGAGCCGATGGACGGCTCGTGCTAGTGACCAAGCAACCTGCTTGGTACGAAGAGAATCTCCCGCGATGGTTCCAAGAGTGCGAGGTATTCGAATCTGGTCGTTACCACATCGCTTCGGGCGTTAAATCATTCGCACCCAAGGAGCCGAGTTGAGTGAAGCTCGATAGGTCGCAGGAAGCTCAATCGGCCAGATGTTGCCAAAGTCGGCTGCTGGCTCGGATTCCCCGATAGAAATCCGCTAGGCAAAACTTCTCATTGGGGCTGTGAGCTCCGTCATCATCCAAGCCCCAACCGATGAGCAATACATCGCAATCGAGGGCATCGACCATTTGGGCAACGATTGGGATCGAGCCCCCTTCTCGGATCAATACCGGTTTTACGCCAAAGCCTTCTTCGACCGCCGCTACGGCGCCTTTCATGAATTTCGAATTCGGATCGACCACAACACCGCGACCTCCGTGCAAATCGATCACTTCGACCTGCACGCCCGGCGGTGTATGCGAGGCAATGAACTGGCGAAGCTGCTTGGCAACCGTTTCTGGGTCTTGGTTGGGTACCAAACGAAAACTGATCTTAGCCCCATTCCAAGACGGGATGACTGTTTTGCCGCCTTCACCTTGGTAACCCCCGAGCAGTCCGTGAACATCGAACGTGGGTCTGGCCCAGCGGCGTTCGAGCGTGGTGTAACCGCTTTCTCCCGTCAGGGCATCGACACCGAGTTGCTCGGCAAATTTGGCGTCGGAAAACCCAAGGGAAGCCCACATCTGTCGTTCGGAGTCCTCCAGGTCGACCACCGAGTCGTAGAAACCTGGAAGCTGGATTCGTCCGTCGGGAGTTTTGATTTCGGTAAGGATCCTGGCTAGGGCTAGCCCTGGATTGGTGACCGCGCCTCCAAAGGAACCCGAGTGCAAGTCCATCTTAGGGCCATGGACGCGCAGTTCAAAGTAAGCGATTCCGCGAAGTCCATAGGTGATCGCCGGTTGGCCTTTGGCATACTGGGATGAGTCGCTGATGACGATCACGTCACATGCGAGCTTTTTTGCAATCTCCGGGAGTTTGGCTCCGAGCACTTCACTCCCTTGTTCCTCTTGTCCCTCGATCAGGAATTTCACCTGTAGAGGAAGTTTCATTCCACAGGCTTTCCAGGAGAGAATGCTCAGGACATGGGTGAGCATTTGTCCTTTGTCATCAGTAGAACCGCGAGCGTGGATGTTTCCGTCGCGAAGGGATGGTTCAAAGGGAGGTGTTTTCCAAAGATCCAGGGGGTCTGCGGGTTGGACATCGTAATGACCATAGACCAGCACGACGGGTTGTCCGGGAACAGGTTCGGTTTCGGCGTAAACCAAAGCAGGTCCATCGCCGGGAATCAACTCGGTTTTCAAGCCTGCGGTTCGGAATTTGTCGGCGACCCAATTGGCTGCGCGATCCATTTCGGACTTTTTGGAGCTGTCGGCAGAAACGCTCGGGATTCGCAAGAGTTCGAAGAGCATTTCCAGATGTGCATCTTGGTTCTTGGCTAAGTAGGCATCAAGTTGTGCAAAATTCGACATGGCGGTTCCTGAGAAAACTTTCCCATTTTTGAAAAAGGCTTGAAATTTTGGTACACTATAGCGAATCATAGGCTGGCGTGGGAGATTTCCGGGAACTACCCACGCGAAAAGTTCTCTACGTAGGATACTCACGAGGAAATTAGACTATGTCCAATGCGAGCGCCTCTGCAGTGGTTGAAGAAGTCACGCAGGAAAAACAACCAGACAAGAAGCCTAAGCGTCAGCCGCGCTACCATGTCGTGCTTTGGGACGACCCTGAGCATACGTACGACTATGTCATCCGGATGATGATCGATCTGTTCCATATGACCGAAACGGCTGGACGAAAGCTAGCCGAACAGGTCGATAAGACCGGGCGAGCCATCTGCCTAACGACGACGTTGGAACATGCCGAACTCAAGCGGGATCAGATCAAAGCTTACGGTGCCGACCCGATGAGTATGAAGTCCAAGGGGAGCATGTACGCTTCGATCGAACAAGCACCTTAGACTGTTCCTGGGCTATCGGATTTCTTTTGAGCAATCTGTTCTTCCGGTTGCTGGTCTACCAAGATCCTGTAAGACTCAGTATCGAGATCCTCGTATTGGCCAGAACCAATGCAGTGCAAGCAAGCGAAAAGGCCGGCTGCCCCAAGGAGGATTGCAAGAGGTAAGGCGATAAACAGTACGCTCATAACAAGCTTTGATTTCTGGGCGGAAAGGTTCGAGCACTCCAAGCCATCAAAAGAACGGTGATCCCTGAGATCGGCATGAAGATTGCCGCGATCAGCGGATGAATGTATCCAGTCGCGGCAAGCCCGATCGTAATCATGTTGTACAAAAGCGAAGCGGCAAAACAACGGTGGATCGCTTTGACTGCGTTTTTAGAAGCATCGAATAGACGCGGTATGGACTCTAAGTGGTTTTCCCCAATGTAGATCGGAGCATTCTTTAATGCGATCTCCGAGGGGCCTCGAACCGCGATCCCAACATCTGCAATTGCCAAAGCGACTGCGTCGTTTATACCATCACCGACCATTACCGTCGTGTATCCGGCGTTACGAAGAGAGATGATCCATTCTTTCTTTTGCTCTGGACTCAGGCCACCGTAGCACTCCTCTAGCTCAATCCCCTGGGACTCGAGCATTTGAGCGATCTGTTGCACCTGAGGCGAGTCATCTCCAGAGAGAATTGCGAGCTTCCAACCACGCTCTTGAACGGCTCTTAGAGACTTGCTCAGCCCTGGTCTTAGGACGTCCCCGAGCAGAAAGGTTCCTTGTAAGTTGCCATCGACTTTGACCACGACCTTGCGAGCCCCACCCAAGTCACCTGAGGTTTGCACATGGCTGTCGGCTCGACCTATGAAAAAGTCCCTACCCTCGATCCTACCGAAAATCCCTTGTCCAACTTCAAATCGCACATCGTCGGCAAGATCGCCGAAGTCCTTCGGATAGATTCCTAAAGATTCATTTTGAGATCGTGTAAAGTCGACCAGTGCCTGGGCGATTGGATGCTCAAATCTCGACTCCATAGCAGCGACCGCCGGGAGGATATCTGAGGGCCCGTCCCAATCGATGACTCGCAAATCGCCGAAGGTCAGCGTGCCGGTTTTGTCCAAGCAAACCACTCCTGGCTTGGATAGTCGCTCAAGAGTGTTACCATCCCGTATCCATATTTTTTCCTTGGCTGCCCTGCCTATGGCAACGGTGATTACCAGCGGAGCGGCCAGAGCCAAAGCGCAGGGGCAGGCGATGGTAAGAAGGGCAAGTGTTCGATCGATCGATACGCTGAGTCCTTGCAGGATCCACCATGATAGAAAGGTGATAGCCGCCAGAGCTAGAACCACCCACACGAAGACTCTTCCAACCTTGTCCGCCAATCGCATCAAGAATGTTCGGTCCGCAGTGGCTTGCTGAACCAATTCCGAGATCTGTCCAAGTCTACCTTGCTCGGCTGTTTGAGTGACGATGACTTCGATCAATGCCTCTAGGTTCAAAGAACCACCGATGACGTGATCTCCAATACCGAATCTCCCAGGACGGCTTTCTCCAGTGATAAACGCGGTCTGCAACTGCGTTTGCCCCTTGGTCACGACGCCGTCGGCAGGTACTACCGACCCGGCGCGAACCTCGACCCGATCACCGGCTTTCAATCGCTTCGCGGGCACCGTGAGTTTGCCCCCTTCTTCCGACAAACGAACCGCTTCGATATCGTAGAACTTTAGCAACTTGGCGATCGACATGCCCGATCGAAATTGGGCACGGAATTGGATGTAGCGACCGATCCTGAGTAACAGCACCAAAGACGCAAGAGAATCAAAGTAGATGTGCCCCCGATGTGTCGCTGCCCCCACGATACTGCCGATGGTGCCGACAAGTAGACCGAGTGCCACAGGCACATCGACATGGGGGATTCGTGTTTGGATCGATTGCCAAGCGGATCGAAAAAAAATCCTACCGGGAAATACCGCCGAAAGCAGCCCGAGCAATGCCCCCATCCAGCGAAGAAAGCGTTCGTGCTGGGGGGCAATCCCGGTCGCTTCACCTGCGTACAGGCAGACGGCTATCCACATCGCATTAGCCGCTAGGAAAAAAGCTACCGCGATCCAAAACCAGTGCTCCTGGCGGAGCTTCCTGTCTGCTTGTTCCTCGACCTCTTCTCGATGAAGAGGTCCGAGTGCATAGCCGAATCTGGACAAATAACCTGCGACACGATAAGGCTCGGTTCGATTGGGATCGTAATGCAACTCTAGCGAATGATCGCTCAATCGTACCTTGGCGGATTTGAGCCCTGGGATCGATGGTGGTAGGCTTTCGATCAGCCACGAGCAGGCTGCACAGTGGAGACCTTCGACCCCCAATCGTACTTGGCAAGTACCATCTGAAAGGGTTTGAACATCGACGCCAGACTCCGAGAGATCCTTGAGCAACTCGGAACTACGCGAACTGAGCACCGGTTGGGTTTCATGGCTCGAAAGAGATCTCAGCGAGTAAAAGTTTTCTAGTCCGAGTTCATGGATCAGCGAATAAGCACCCATGCAACCTCGGCAACAGAAGTACTTGGGGCTCTGTGCTGATGCATCAGGGGAAGGTGCACTTTTCAGGGCCCAAGTTTCGGGAAAGTGACCGCGGCTTTCGAGTCCGCAATGAGCACATCGGATGCTCGTCGATTCGTTCAAGGTTGGCTTGGAAGATTCCGCCAGCATGTGGCTCATCATTTCACCTTGTTCGCATCGAGCGAATCGGCCTCAGAGCAGCAAGGTAGAGGTGTCGTTTCAATGGATTCAATGATGGAAGAAACATCGCTTGGATCGTCCATAAGAACGCGATGGTTCTCCGGAGCGAGGCTCGAAAGATCGACCCAGGCCCTAGATGTAAGCGTCCAAAAACCTAATCCAATTAGCAAACAAGCAGCAAACCATTGCAATGCGTTGGGTTGGATCTTAGCAAACCAAGAACCGCCCCAAGCGACTACCGAGAGGGCTGGGAGGGTACCTAGCCAAAAAGCTCCCATCATCAGCAGGCTTGAGAAAACGCTGCCAGCAGTTGCTGAGGCCAACGCGAAGAGGTAAAGCCAGCCGCAAGGAAGCCAAGTGCTCAGCAAGCCCCAAAGGAACGCATTCGTAACTCTGCTTTGAGTTTGGGTCTTGCGCCTCAGTCTTGCGATCATTTCACTCCAGCGAAGCAACAGCGTTGAGTGTACGATCATGGCTTGGTTTTTAAAAGCAAGCTTCCAAACTTTCACGAACCCCAAAAGAACGAGCGTGCTACCGAGCACGATCGAAGTTGCCTGACCAATTCCCCATTGACCCGCAATCCCTTGGCCCGCCGAAGCGATCGATCCTACGAGTAAGCCAAGAGCCAGGTAGGTTACAAGTCGCCCGAGATGGTAACTGGCTAGCGGCACCCATTGGTAAAAGTTGTGGGTGTTCGGTTCTGTTGGGCTTAAAGTTGGTCGAGTGGCGATCAACACGAATGGTCCGCACATCCCGACACAGTGGATGGAGCCCAAGAGTGATGCGGTAAAGACAGCCATCAGCGCTTGGATCATCGAAAACTCCAATCGACGATCCGTTCGGCGAAGTATCGCTCTCCCTGAGGCCCTACGACATCCAATGAGACTTGCCATTTGCCTTCGCGATCGATCGGTATTTTGGCATAATAGACACCTGATTCATCGGTGCTTTCAATAAGCGGTACTTTACGGTGCTCGGCAACGCGCGTGAAATGAAACGCCATTAAAGCGCCTGTTCCCCCTTTGACCGGGCGACCTTTGATATCGGTGATCACGATTTTCAATTCGTTGGGGGATTTTGAGTGTTCGAACTGGATGTTCCAACCAAGGCGATTGGACTTGGTGATCAGATCCTTGTGGACTTGCCAGTCGACTGCTTGAGCACTGTAATCGGGCAAGGGACGAAAGGACTGATCACCGATGGCAACTGCCAGTGCATAGCCAGCGATACTCAGGTTGATTGCGATCAATCCGAAGATAAACATGGCCCAAAGAAGAGCCGATTTTTTCTCGGAGATCGCTTCGGGGAAGTTGGAGATTGTCTTAGACAATGGGATTCCCGAACTTGTTTGTGTTTGAGGTTGAATTTTCGCATCCTGCATACTTCGCACCGTCGTGGGCCGTCTGGCGAGTTTGGGTTGATCACGGGCATCCGTATCCCGTCGTGGCAGTCGTCGGTCGATGACGCCCCACTAAGCACCTAGTTTAGCAAAACCCGTATAAACGCGCGACGCTGCGGATGATTAAACCTTCGAGATTCGGCGTTTCGCGACAATTTGCCCACAAGAGACAGATGCGGCGAGTTTTGCACCTCGGAGTAAAGTTTTTCTTCAAATTTGTTCGGTTTCGGGGTTCGGATTGCGCCTTTTTCTCTCCCGAACCAACTGCAGAACAGGTATCTTTAAAGCATCGTCCGTAAAGTAAAAAAACCTAGTCACCTCGGTGCTAGGAATTCAAAGATGCCCCTTCAATCTCGCTTGCTGTTTTATGAGTTACATCGAAATGATCAGTGGCCCAATGATGGGCGTGCGTCGTGATCTGAACAAATCCCAATACGTCATCGGTCGGCACCCAGAGTGCGACGTGGTGCTCGAGAGCGGTGCGGTTGTATCGCGGCAACACGCTCGGCTCTTTGCCCGAAATGGAGGCTATGCGTGCGAGGATCTCGGAAGTCGCAATGGAACTTTCGTTAACGGTAAGTTGATTAACGGTCCAACCCAACTGCAAGACGGAGACACGATCCGAATTTGCGATATCGAAATGTCGTTCGGGGATACCCGAGAGCAAAGCGCCATTAAAGCAGAGAAAGGATCTGGTAAAGGTGCTGGTTTAGGGGTTTTGATCGAAGACGACGAGGCTGATGAAAGTCTTGCGCCGAGCGTGACAGCCAAGATGGATGTCAGGGGGAGCGAATACGGAGTGCACGTATCGGCCAGCGCTGAGGCTCGATTGTCCTCGCTCCTAGAGATCATGCGCAACCTTGGAAAAACCGTCGGCATCGAAGAGGTTCTCCCCAAGGTGCTCGATTCTTTGTTTCGGATCTTCTTGCAAGCAGACCGAGGGTTTATCGTACTCAAGGACGATGCCGGGAATCTCGTCCGTCGCTGGGTCAAGACCCGTAATGCTGAGCAAGAAGATCAAGTCCGTCTATCGAAGACCGTTCTTCGCGAAGTCATGAAATCCAAGCAGGCGATTATTTCGCTCGATGCGGGTGGTGATTTTAGCATGAGCGAAAGCGTCGCAGACTTCAAAATCAAATCGATGATCGTCGCACCCTTGCTGAATTTCGAGGGTGAGCCACTGGGCGTCATTCAAATCGACTCAACCCAGACCAAAGGTGGGTTTGAGGCAAAGGACTTGGAGATACTCATCGGCGTTGCCAATCAGGCGGGTATTGCGATTGAAAATGCTCAGATGCACGACAACATGATCGCGCAGAAACTCGTCGAGCAAGATCTACAGCTTGCTAGCCAAGTCCAATTGGCATTTTTGCCCAAGGCAGCCCCTAAGGTTCCAGGCCTTTCGTTTTATCAGTACTACAATCCCGCTCAGCAAATCGGTGGTGATTACTTTGATTATCTCGAACTCGACAACAATCGACTCGTTATCGCGCTTGCAGACGTGGTAGGCCATGGCGTGGCTGCTGCGATGTTCATGGCGAAATTGTCCGCAGAGGCCAGGTTCGCCTTTGCCTCGATCAGCGACCCACGTAAAGCGATGGCCCAACTGAACGACCGAATCACCGCACTTGAGGCCGAACGCTTCATCACCATGTCGGTAATTGTTTTGGACAAAACAACGAACAAAGCAACCATCGTCATCGCAGGACACATGCCCCCGATTCATTTCCACGCCGATGGCTCGATCAGCGAACCAGGTGAGGATATCGCCGGGCCACCCCTAGGAATCATGTCCGATGTCGAATTCGATTCCTGCGAGGTAACGATCGAGCCCGGTGAGTGCCTGACTATGTACACCGACGGGATTTTTGAAGCCCCCAATAAAGCGGGAGAACAGTTCTCGATCAATCGAGTTCGCAAGATTATCGAAGATGCAAAGGGGAGCGTCGTTCCTGCAGGCGAAGAACTCATCAAATCGGTAAAAGAGCATATCGTCGGTTGCGAACAAGAGGACGATATGTGCATCGTAATCGTCGGTAGGGATCGCTAGACAATTCAGCAGCATTCGAGGTTGGCCGTCCCACACTCGACGGATCTTTTGTAAACTATACTTGCGTGGGGCTGCCCGTTCCCACCGAAGTTTACCGCTGACCTTTGGCCCGTCCCTGGATCCTACCTGTTATGAAAATCTCCCCTTGCAAGCTTGGGCTATTGGCCTTAGCCATCACCACAGAGCTTATTTCTCCCCGACTCAACTCCGTATGCGTCGCTTCAGGAGTGGTTGCCCAAGACGCTGCAGGAGCAACGTCAGCCAAAGCGATCGTCCAACCCGGAGATCGGATCGCTCTGATCGGTGGCGGGTGGGTCGAGCGAATGCACAATTACCCATGGCTAGAAACGATGCTCACTCTCGAAGTCCCTGGAGTGACATTCCGAAACATGGGATGGAGTGGCGATACGGTCTTCGGAGATGCTAGGGCTGTATTCGGCTCAAGAACCGATGGTTACCAACGTCTCATGCGAGATCTCGAATACGCCGCTCCCAATCTTGCAATCCTTTTCTACGGTGAAAACGAAGCCCACGGAGGACAGGCCGAAAGGGAAGAGTTTCTCAAAGGTTACCATAAACTCGTCGAGGATCTAAAGCGAAAGGGGTGCCGAATCGCGATGGTCATCCCCCGACAACGTGAAGATGCCGGCCCTCAGTTCCCAAACCCCAGATACTACAACAGCAACCTCGCCCAAGTCGCCGAGGGTATCCGCAAGATCGCAGCCGATCATCAAGCCACTCTGATTGATCTACAGAAACTCGCTCCCGAAAAACGTTTCACGGAAGAAGGGATCGTATGGAATGATCAAGGCTATCAAGAAAGTGCAAGGGAAATAGTCAAGCAACTCGGTTACAAAAACCTTGCCATCGATAGGTTTTTGGATCAATCCAGCGCGATCAACGAACTACAATCAGCCATCAAATCCAAAAACGAATGGTTCTTTCATCGATACCGCCCGCAAAACGAGACCTATTTGTTTTTGTTTCGAAAGCACGAACAGGGAAACAATGCGGTCGAAGTCGAGCAGATGGAAAAGTTTGTCCGCGACGGAGAAAACAAAATTTCCCAGTGGCTCACTAACAAGCAATGGGCTCCCAAACCCTAGGTTCCCTTGATGCACTGCCCATTACCAAACTCTCCTATTCAACTCCTTGGCCTACCAAATGAAAATTCATCGAACCCCTTTCCTTACGCTCCCGTTTATCGGTGCAATTTGTGCCTTCGAGCCCTTCGGGCTTGCACAAGAACCTTTGTGTACGGACAAGCCGTTGGCGATCCGATGGGAGATCGAGCCACTGACGCTTGATGCAAACGAAGGGTGTGCGATCGCCGACGTTAACGGAGACTCCAAGCTCGATATCATCGCAGGCCGTCACTGGTATTCGAGCCCTTCGTTCGTTTCGCGACCTCTGAGAAACATCGATGACTGGAATGGGTACATCCAAAGCAACGGTGATTTCCCCTTCGATGTTAACCGCGACGGAAAAATCGACGTGATCGCAGGTTCCTTTGTCCCCACCGAAATCGCTTGGTACGAGAACCCCGGCGAAGAAGGACTTCGGCTCGGACATACTTGGAAACGAAATCTGTGGGTCGATACCAAAGCTTCCGAAAACGAAGCCCAATTGATGCATGATATCGATAGGGATGGTATCCCCGATTGGGTCGTCAATAGTTGGAATGCCAAAAATCCACTGACCATTTGGCGCTTGGTCGACAATGGAAACCGAGATGGCAAGCAAGCCAGCTATTCGCTCGAGCAGAAAGTGATCGGCAAATCGGGAAACCAGCACGGAATGGGAGTCGGTGACATCAACGGTGATGGACGCGATGATGTCTTGGTCGGACACGGTTGGTACGAACAACCCGAAAAACCTTGGGAGAGCGAGTGGAAATTCCACGCCAATTGGAACATCCAAGGGAGCATCCCGATGATCGTCGTTGATCTGGACAAAGATGGAAAGAACGATGTCATCGTCGGGCAAGGTCACGACTACGGTCTGTATTGGTGGCGACAAACCGGTAAGACCGCTGAGGGTGCTATCGAGTTCGATCGAAAACTTATCGATAACAGCTTTTCGCAACCTCACGCAATCGCGATGGCCGATCTCGATGGAGACGGCAAGGCAGAGATCATCACAGGCAAACGCTACTTTGCCCACAATGGTGGAGACCCGGGTGGAAAAGATATGCCGGAACTGCAAGCCTACTCCTACGTGGATGGCAAGTTCACTCGCTCGACGATCGAACGAGGGCACGTCGGTGTCGGCTTGCAAATCGCTACCGGTGATCTCAATGGCGATGGTCGAATCGATATCGCGGTGGCCGGTAAGAGCGGCACGTATGCAATCTTGAACCTAGCGAAATAAAGTGTCGGTCAAAGATAGAATCAGCAACTTTGGCTATCAAGGCGTCCGGTGATCCTTTGGGATCACCCAGACGTTGACGTCCCCAAAGCACATCGTATGGGGATCTATATGCCATTGGTGGTCATCTTCGGAGTAGCTCAGATTTCTAGACCATCCTTCGTTGAGAACCTCGATTTGCCGCGAATCGGTCCCCTTTAGTTGCAGTCCAGTGAGCCGCAACTTGACATCGCTGAAGGTTTTGCTGTTGTTGCAGACGATCAAGTAATATCGATCGGAGTCTTCGAGGCCTAGCGTGGTAATGTCTGTGATCGAGTCAGTTAAAAACTCGCGTGTGATCTGTTGGTGGTTGTGGATGACCTCAAACGGAGGTTTCTGGTAACTGGCTTCCAAAGCGGGTATGAGTTCCCGCAGTTCGCGGTACATGCGACCAACATTCTTTGCAATCTCCGGATTGTTTGGACGGCCGAATTGACGTATCCAATGAAACACCCCCCAGGAACCTACCGTCAAGGAGGAATATGCCATGTATCGCGATTCATCGTAGAGTGGATTCCTCCAGACACCAACCATCCCTCCTTCGGTATGTTCAGAGCCAACTCCCTGCATGCAAGGAGAAGGGTTCCTCAGATGAGGGTGTTCGTGCATCGCTTGGGCACCATGATGCATCGACCAAGCCATTATCAAAGGTCCCCAATCCCCGCGATGCCCAAAATAAGCTTGGTCTTTGTCCAGCGGATATCGGTCGACTTGGAATGAATCAACGATGGGTAAATACTCGGTCCAACTCGAAAGTGGGACTAAATTGAAAACGACCGAGACCATGCGATTGGGGTTCTTGTCCCATCGGCGGATCCACTCCTTGGTTTTGTTCAGCCCATCGGCGAACTCTTGCAGTTGCTTACGGGTCGTAACTCCCAAGCCGAATCCAGCTCGATACTCAGGTTCATCGTACAACTGATATCCGAAGAGAGCCGGATGATCCACGATCGCTTCGATCCAACGTCTTTGTCGATCGATCTCGACTTGATCCCCTCGGATGTGGGCGGAGTGCCAGCTGCCGATTTGAATTAAGACACGAATTCCACGTGATTGAGCATGGTCAAGATACTTTCGCATGGCGATCGCATTGTCGGTGGCCATTTGCTCGGTGTCGACGTCCCCCGGAGCATTGATAAATAGAACCATGTTTGCTCCCTGCTCGGCCAATTCGTCGAGATCGTTCTGATCACTCGCGTAACTAAACCATGCCAACGGAAAAAACGGTTTTCCGGTGAGGGGATCTATCCAAGGTCTCCTTGGGAAATCCGAGATAGGGCTTGATGCGTTCTCGGCAGGCTTCGCGATTTGCGTAAAACCGGCATCGGTTTCCGAAGCCGCGATGCGGATCCCCACGTCAGGTACATCTGAGATCGACGAATAAACCGGGTTGCGAACTGGGAGATGGATACCGGCATCCTCGCTATCGTAAGCCCCGCCGCGTAGTGTCCGCAGGAAAGGAGCCTTGAGATCCTCGGTCCACTCATAGACGTTTCCGGCTTGATCGAGCGTTCCGTATGGACTAACTGCTTTAGCGAAAGTTCCGATTTTTAGAAAGTAGCATTCGGGATCTTGGAATTCATCGAGAAAGAAATTTGCGGCATTGCTCGATTGAGGGTCTCGATTGGGTTTTTCATCGCTCCTTGTAGGATACTTCCAATATCCAGCACCACCTGGCTTGGCCGGGTCGAAATAAGCTGCCTTGTACCACTCGTCCTCGGTGGGAACAAAGTATCTGGCTCCTGGGTTACGGCGAATACGACGGCCATCCGTGCCCCAATAGCCATGAAGTGTGTAAGCCCCTGTCTCTGTGTCTCCATCTCCTTGGCCATTGTGCAACCAGTTGCAGAAACGACAGGCATCAAGGAAACTAACGTGGTTTACCGGACGATCGGCATATTGCTCGGAAACACGGTATTGGAAACTTCCCGGTTGGCCCGATCGCTTGATTTCGCATCGAGGGCCTTCACCCGAGAGCTCTTTATCCATGTCGTTGCTCCACAACCCCCCGTCGTTCTCAGACTTACCTTTGTGATTCAGGAATGCGACCCATTGGGCTGTGGTTATCTCGTATTTGCTGATGCGATATCGGTAGCCGACCGATCCGTAGCCGTTGGTATCGGCTCGGTTCCCCTCATCACCGACCAAGAGAAGTTCCAGGCTCTTGTGCCCATCAGGCATCGCAAACACATCCTGTCCGAGCGAACTGCCGATCGGTACATAGCAAGCGAGAAAAGCACAAGCCAATAAGCTTTGAAATCTTCGATCCAATAATTTCACGACGAACTCCTCCGGAAATTTTTGTCTTATCGCATGCGCAGGAACAATCGCATTGCATTCTCGGTTGTGACCCGAGCCATCTCGGATTCTGTTTCACTGTGCAATTCAGCTAGCACACGTCCGGTGTAGGAGACGTAGGCTGGTTCGTTGGGCCTCGACCCACGCTTGGGTTCGGGGCTCAGATAAGGTGCATCGGTTTCTACCATCAAACGATCGATCGGCAATCGAGCGGCGATCTGACGGAGCCCATCGTTTTTCTTGTAAGTCAGCATGCCGGAGAAACTGATATAGAGCCCCATGTCGATGCACTCCATTGCCATTTCATAGCTGCTGCAAAATGAGTGCATCACACCTAATAGCGGGCCATTGCGATATTCCTGGCGTAGAGAGTCAAGCATCTCGCGATCACAATCGCGAGAGTGAACGATCACGGGCAATCCGGTTTGGCGACTCAACGCCCAATGCCGACCGAAGTTCGATCGCTGGATGTCAAACGGACAATCATCCCAGTACTTGTCCAGTCCGGTTTCCCCCAACGCACAGACGCAAGCGTCATTCGATTTGGCAACTATTTTTTCCCAGTCTCCGGGCTTCTCATTCTGTGCGTAATTCGGATGGATTCCGACGCTGCTCCAAAGTTTAGGCTTGTCCGGAGCGATCTGCTCGCATTGACGATGGATCGCATCGATGCCATCGAGAGAGTCTGCATCAACTGCGACGCATAGAATACGGTGCACGTCATGCGCGATCGAATTAGCTAGAACATTCGGAAGCTTGTCAATGAGATCCGAGTCTGCAAGGTGAGCGTGGGTGTCTGTCCAGCCAAAGGAGTTCATCAGGTTCTCTTAGGTTCTCTACGAGTCCAATCCAACGTTTGATCAATAGGGGTGCCAAGCTGCAAAAAGTCGAGCAGTTGGTTTGCAAGTCTAGGAGCCATTAAGCTTCCTTTCGAGCCCAAACCATTCAAGCAACATAACTTTGGATATTTTGGGTGGGAGCCAACCAGCGGATGTCGATCGTAACTGGCTGGCCGAATCGCAGCCCGTTGACTGACCAACTCGATCGGAGGTGCTGGCGCGTTGAAGAAACTATTCCATCGTCGAAGTAGCTCCGCGCGGGCCTCGATACCGCTTGCGGATTCGATCAGGCAAGCTTGTGCGTCCCTCGCGTAGGTTGCTCCCACGAGAAATTCGCAGTTGCTTAAGGGAACCAACCAGCCATCGCCATGCACGACTTGTTCGACTTGCGCTGCATTTGCCGCAACCCGCAAGATGTCACCTCGGGCCGGGTGCAACGGCAGTGTATCGAACCAAGGGTTCGAGCGCGCTTCGATACCTTGGGCCAAACAGACATAGCGCGATTGAACTTTCAGCGAAGGGAATTCAAAAGCATCCGCATTTGGGATCATGTCCCTTTGCGGATCGATCAGGCAATCAAACAGCAATCCCTCGGCATCCAGCATCCGTCGAGTGGAATCGATATAAGGTTGGGTGCTGAGCCGAGCTGCAGGCGACATCAGAAAACCACCGTGGGGGGCACGGAAATTTGTAAGCTCATCGGCGGTAAGGACTCGGACATGCAGGTCATCGTTGGGAGTTAGGTACTCGGGTCGAGCCCAGCGTTCCTCGAACAATCTGCGCTCCTGTTCGCTCGAAAAGATTCTTAAGGCAGGCAAGACATACCAAAAAGTACTGCATTGTTGGTTCTGAGCAAAACGATATAGCGCATCGGCTTCACGGTAAAACTCCTCGAATCTCCAAGACAACGCAAGTCGGCTACCGGTGATAGGGGTGACTAAGCCGGCGGCGACTCTTGAAGAACTTTCGGGCTTTATTTGATCGACCAGAGCCACCTTCAGCCCTCGGCGAACCGCTTGCCAGACCATCGCTGAGCCGGCCAGTCCTCCACCGACGACCAGAAGATCGAGGCTTATCAAATTCGAATTCGGCTCAGATTTCATTCTTTTAGGGGTTTTCCTTGGATCCGTTTGCCTTAGACAAACCGAAACATCTACAATGTTTGAGTCTAGTTCGCGAACAAGTTTATCGACCAAGGACGATTTTTAAGTGGATCCTTTTCGCATCATCTGTCCAGCATGTTCCACGAAATTGGTGGTGCGTCAACCAGAATTGGTTGGACGGACTGTGCCTTGCCCTAAATGCAAAAACGCGATCCATGTCGTTAGGCCTGGCGAGGTCGCTTGGAATCCAGGCACCGTGGGAACAACAGATGCGCCTTCGGGTGCTGATTCGAAAAAGAAATCCTCGGCTCCTCAGCCCCCCCGTCGTCCGGCTTCGACCGTCAACTCAGAGGCGATCACCAAAGCGGATCCCGGCGATTGGAATCTAGAAGACTTGGAGGCAGCCTTGGCTTCCCAGGCCTCCCCCTCAAGCGATGCGGGCGAGGAAGGTTTCTTTCGCGAACTCGATCAGGAATCTGGGGCTGTACGTCGTAAAGACAACGAGCCTTTTGCAATTCAACCTTTGGATCCCGCTTCGGCGGGCCAAGCCACGACTCCGGCAACTTGGCAAAGCCCTCAAGCAAAAGCGCGTCGGCAGCTTTTGACGTTGTTTGTCGTGGGGCTTTCAGGTTGCTTGCTCGCAGGTTTGGCCTTCATAGGCTTTTTAAATCTTATTGGTAAGCCGAATCGCGATAAGCAACAAGTCGATCCTGTTGTCCAAGCCAATCCTGTCAACCCAATCGACCCGGTCGATCCCGTCAACCCGGTCAAACCAGCCGATCCAGCCGATCCAGCCGGTCTCAACAAACCGGTCGATTTGATGGCAGGTGCGGAATCCGATGGTCAGGTCGGCCAAGTCGCCCCGGTCGCCGATCCACTAGGAGTGCCGCCTGAGAATACCCAAGCGGCAGCAGTTGATCCGGCCAACGAGCAACCTGTGAAGATGGACCAAGGATCCAATGCAAAGGAACAATCGCAAAACACGACCGTGAAGGATGCGGTGGAGAATAAGCCCTCCGAAACGACCGATCAGGGAGCGGATTCAACGACCGATGAGAATCTACCTTCGATCTTCAAAGACTTTTTGCCCGTCTTTGATCGTTCCAGTCAGCCAGGTTGGAGCGACTTAGGTAAAGTTGGAGACAAAACGATCGATCAAGAGATTTCGATCGAAAATGCAGACGTTATATTTTCACAAGAGTACTATCCGCAACCGATGGCATTGCCCAGTTGGAGTGAGCGAGCTGAACGCAAGTTAGGGCGGATCAGGACCAAGCCGATGAGTCTGCCACGTTTCGTTCAGTGGCTCAATCGGGTTTCCGGGCATGCAATCTCGTTGGATTGGTTCTTGTTCAATTTGTCGGAAATACCTCTCGATCAGCCTTATGCATTTGAGTCTGAAGGGTCGACCGTCGGTGGGATTCTAGAAGAGTTCAAAACCAAGATTGGGGCCGAGGTAGATATCGATTCAAAGGGGTTTGTTTATTTGAGACCCACGGCGGAAAAGTTATCCACGAAGCTTAAGGCTGACGGTAGCACGGAACTTGGGCCGATGTCCAAAGGGCTACCGGAGGGACAAGACCAAGCGATTTTGAAGCTGGTATTGGATATGTTGCAAGTGGATGGATGCGAGTACAAGGATGGTAAGTTGCTCTGGGGGGCTGACACGAATGCTTATCAGCAGGCTCAGGTTCTCGCTGCATTGGCTTCGATCCGAGAGCGATTAGGTACTGCGGGAACTCTTGCCCAGGGGGCCACGAGTGTCTTTGACTTCAATCGTCCTGAGGCTTGGGTGAGTTTGTACCGTAAGAGTCAGAGCAAGCTTGGGAAAGAGGAGATCCTCTATGAGGAGCGACCGATCGTGGACATTATGGCCAGGGCGGCTCAATCCAGTCAGGTCGAGTTGCTTATGGATTGGCCATCAGTGTGGTCGCATGGATTGCATCCAAACCGATTGGCATTGTCTGTATTGCGAGGTCGAACGATGCTTGAGGTCTCGAATCGGTTTCTGGAGGATCATTCGTTAGAGTTGGTACCCTTGGACAGTAAGACATGGATGTTGACGACCGAGGCACAGCGTCGCGCAATGGTTAGGTTGGTTGCCGTCCGGACGGATCGAGGGGTGAGTTTAGAGGATATGCGAGAGTCGATCC
>Ga0315904_10005079_pt1 | contig 18418 bp, 14 predicted proteins | sample LakEriMetagenome_6_FD_203529 | JGI IMG/M metagenome (GOLD analysis project Ga0315904, IMG submission 203529) | Freshwater fungal communities from buoy surface, Lake Erie, Ohio, United States - Buoy 12 MA120 | ecosystem: Environmental > Aquatic > Freshwater > Lake | place: USA: Lake Erie, Ohio...
GAACTGCACCCAACAAGTAAACGTAATCACAAATTGATGCGCCTCCAGGCGTTTTGGGGTGGAGCATCAAATGGCGCCTGGGTTATTTTCGCAATTCCTTACCTAGTTCGACTTGAAGCATCAATCACATTAATTAGCATCTACGTCGCGCTAACTTCGCTAGGGCCACTTATCATTGGCCCGATTGCTGCGGCAAATCTTCGCAATCGGGCACAACAACGTAAGTGGATGTTGATCTGTGGGGTTGCATCTCGCATCTTCTTTTTTATGCCGGCAGTCGCTCTCTTTTTTGATAATCATCGTGCAGAAATTGCAATCGCCATGTTCTGTCTTTGTGCAATGCCCACTATCGTCTTTGGCGCGCTCTGGTCACCTACTCCAGGTGTAGTTGTTGAAGCCGAACATCAGCCGATGATTGTCAACGCTCGAGTTCGTATAGCAAATATTGGCGCATTGTCGGCAAATGGAGTTATTGGATTAGGAATGATTTTTCTGCCATTTCCTTTTAACTACGTGGCCGTCTTCGTAATCTCAGGCTCACTTGGCCTCGCTGAAATGTATGTCATATCGAGGATTATTTACCCAGAATCACCTCAAGCTTATTTAGATACTTTCAAAGAACATTTTGACCTTAAGAAGATTAGAGCAGAGCGGAAATTTTTTTACTTTCTCTTTGGGATAGGCCTGATTGTCAGTGCCTCATCCGTTGCCGGGCCCCTGCAATCCGTGTACTTCATCAACGAGCGTGGAGTATCTGATCGCTGGATGGGCGTATGGGCAATGGCGCTCTCGGTTGGCGCAGTTTTTGGCACGCTTATATGGCGCAAGCTTCAAAACGTTTACGGTAGTTATGCAATTTTCTCGTGGACGGTGCCCATTTCAGGAATTTATTTCCTATTAATTATTCTTGCCCCAAACATCGAGCTGATATTGATTGCGACGCTATTTGCGGGATGGATGAACGCGGGGACAGATACCGGAATCTGGTTGGGACTTTTTAGGTATGGCAGCGAAGAACGTCGCACCATGTTGATCAATATCTATGTTGGGGTGGCATTGGGAATCCCATTTATCGCCGCCTTCTTCATTCCGTTCTTGACTAATCGATTCACGCTGACAGAAATCTTTATCGGCTCTTTCATAATTCGCACTCTGGTAGGCCTATATTTCAAGATTCCATTCGTCTATGCTCTTCTCAAGGACCAGAAGCCTGCTACTAATGCCAATTAATAGTAAGAGATGAGCGTGTGAGAAAAATGAGCCTTATCTATTCGCCTGATGCACTGAGGGATCAAATTGTTGTCGTTACAGGTGGCGGTCGAGGCATAGGTAGTGGCATCTCTAAAGTAGTTGCTGCAGCAGGCGGTGAAGTGGTCATCATCTATCCCGTGGAAGATGAGCGTGCTCATGCCGATGCAGTCATTGCCGAAATAGTAAGTAAAGGTGGGAAAGCGAGCGCATACCGTTGCGATGTAGGTGTGCGAACTGAATGTGAGAACGTAATCGCCCAAATCATTAAAGACAAAGGTCGAATTGATGCGCTAGTAAACAATGCGGGCATATGTAACTTCACACCATTTGAACAAATCACTCCAGAGATTTGGGATCGCCATCTGGCAGTAAATCTCTCCGGTCCTTTTTATCTCTCGCAGGCAGTGGTGCGCGATATGAAGCCACGGAAAAAAGGTGCAATCGTAAATATCAGTACTGTCTCTGCCTATCGAGGTGGAGATCGACAGGTGCATTACATTGCAAGCAAAGGTGGCCTAAGTTCGCTGACCACTGCAATGGCACACGAGATTGTCGAGACTGGTATTCGGGTCAATGCGATCCTCTGCGGTGGCGTTGCAACGGATATAAACATTGAGCAGCGGGCAGAGCGTGAACGAGTTGCGGGAAAACCGTGGGCGGAACGACCAGGGGTCCGTTCGCTTGGTTTACCTGAAGATTTGGGAAATGCAGTTCTCTATCTGATTTCTGATGCAAGTGCATGGGTTACAGGTTCACTGGTGTCCGTAGATGGCGGCGCCTTAATAAGTTAGTGGGGGATACGATGAAGATCGCAGATATTAAGGTCTTTATGACAGGGCCATATAAAAAAGGCGAACCGCCCATCAAACATTTTCGTAGTAATGCCAGTTGGTTATCTCGAACGGAAATTGCTAACCCAATGTCGATTCATCCCGAGTTTCGCCCGCGTCGCGAGATGTGGCTTGGCATGGGTGGTCGAGTGATAGTTCAAGTTATTGCTGAAGATGGAAGTTATGGTTTAGGAGAAGGTTCCGGCGGCCGAGCTGCTGCTGAGATCATTGTTCAACACTTCAAAAAACTTTTAGTGGGAAGAAATGTTCATGAAGTGGAGCGTAACTGGGACATCATGTGGCGCGCCTCGATGCCATATGGTCGAAAGGGCGCTCCGGTTATGGCGATATCTGCCGTTGATTTTGCGCTCTGGGATTTACTCGCTAAAAGTAGAAACGAACCGCTTTACATTTCACTCGGAGGCGCGGCGAAAGATTCAATTCAGTGCTACCTCACTGGAAATAATATTGAAGAGACTATGGGCCATGGTTTTATGGGCCATAAGCTTGCGATGCCTTATGGCCCAGCATCGGGGCGCCAAGGTATGAATGGCAACGTCGAATTGGTAAAGCAAACTCGCGAGTTGGTTGGCTGGGATGTCGAGATCATGCTCGACTGCTACATGGCCTGGGATGTTGAGTACACCATTCGCATGGCAGAACTTCTCGAGCCCTATCGTTTGAAGTGGATTGAAGAGGTTCTTCCACCAGATGATTATGAAGGCTATTCAATTCTTAATAAGAAGATAACGAGCACTGCAATTGCTACTGGAGAACATGAGTATTCACGTTGGGGATTTCATCAATTATTAGATGTCCGTGGATGCGAGATAGTGCAGCCAGACATTCAATGGTGCGGTGGCCTTACTGAAGCGAAGAAGATTTGTGCGCTCGCTTCCACTCGTGGAATCCCAGTTATTCCCCATGCAGGTGGTCTTCGTGCGTGGGATTTGGCGCTCATTTTTGCGGAAATTGGAATTCCATATGCGGAGTACTTTGTTTTTGGTGAGTTCAATCAACCAAATCCTGACCCAATCTTTACTGGGATTCATTATCCAATCGACGGCTGGTTCTCGCCTCCTCCAGGTATTGGAGCGGGAGTTGATTTCACTGCTGACGCGCACGATTATCTTTACGAGATTACCGGGGAGTTCAATTCATGATGCGCACCAATTCATTTCCACAGAAAGGCGATGGCGTTGTTGTCACTGGAGCGGCGCGAGGAATTGGCGCTGCCACCGTTAAGACTCTCGTCGAGCAAGGAATTTTTGTCATCGCAGCTGATGCCAATGGTGCGATGTTAAGTGAAATGTTGAAGGCGATTGATCCAACGAGGAAATTAACGCACGGATTAACTGCTGATGTAACTAAAGAAGAGGAATGTCAAAAAGTTGCAAAGGCTGCGCAGGAGCAAGGCATCAGAATTAAGGGATTAGTTAATAACGCCGCTGTCGGTGCCTTTAATATGAGCGTTGAGAATACGAGCTTCGATGAGTGGCAGCGGATCATCTCTATCAATCTCACCAGCATTTATTTAATGTCAAAGTATGTATTGCCGTTAATTCGCTCCGCAGGCGGTGGTGCAATCGTTAACATCTCTTCGATTCATGCCTTTGCGACATCAACAGGTGTTGCCCCATACGCTGCTGCAAAAGGTGGCGTACTCGCACTTACCCGAACGATGGCGCTTGATTTAGCGCCCGACAACATACGCGTAATTTCCATTCATCCTGGTGCGACAAATACCCCAATGTTGCAGCAGCATGCAGAGCGCGAGGGTAAGTCGCTCGCTGAGTTAGGTTTTCCAACAAGTGATAACGCGATTGGAAGAATTGCGGAGCCAGAAGAAGTTGCCGATGTTATTTCCTTCGCGCTCTCTCGCGGCGCCAGCTTTATTACCGGTTCTTCGATCACTCCCGATGGTGGAATCCTGGCGAAGTTCTGAGGGAACAAATCGGAAAAAGTCATAATGGTCAGAAGTTGCCCGTAAATCGGAAGAATGCCCAGTTTGGCCTGTTCACTATCCGGACAAGGGCGTAACCTGCACTTATGCAACGACAGATAGAGACCGAGAAGCTCTTAACCCCCTCTGAGGTGGCCTCGCTCTTTCGTGTTGATCCAAAGACGGTGACCCGCTGGGCTAAAGCCGGCAAGCTCACCTCGATCCGCACCCTTGGCGGCCATCGCCGTTACCGCGAGAGCGAAGTTCGCAATCTCCTCAAGAATCTCCCTCAGGGTTAAAACCCTTCACTCAAGTACCCTGTGCCTATGACTAATTCGGGTACTCCTGACTCACAGCCTGATTCACAAGCCAATTCACAGAGGGAGAAATTTCTTGCTGCCCTCGAGAAGAAAAAGGGCAAAGGGGGCAACCCTGCAAAAGGTGGCGGTAGTTCCGGACCAAAGATCTCAGGGGCACAACAACGCGGCGGAATATCGCGACAGAACGTGCAACGTAAATCAGGTGGCGCGTAAGCCAAGCACTTCATCGACAGCTGCAAGTGTCTTTGCAATGTCGCTATCGGTGTGAGTTGATGAGAGGAACCAAGTTCCGCGAGGCAAGATTCGCACCCCACGTTGCAGTAGTTCAAAAGCAAAATCTAAATACTTCGCACGGTTAGCTTTCATAGCGCTTCGGTAATCAGTTGGTCCTTGTAGATCAAAGCGAACGTTAAAGACCGCTGGGTAACCAACTATTTCATGTGCAACGCCATGTTTAGTAAAGAGTTCGCGCAAACCTTCCATAAGTGCGGTTCCAGTTTTTGCGATGACGTTATGTGGCGCTTCAGATTGCAAGAGTTTTAACGTTGCAACAGTTGCTGCCATCGAAACTGATTGTGAGTTGTAAGTACCGCCATGCATAACTTTTGCATCGCCAATGAGATCCATAATCTCTTTCTTGCCCACAATTGCTGCGACGGCAAAACCATTCGCCAGCGCTTTTCCAAGAATTGTTAGATCAGGAGTTATGCCAAGCACTCGTTGCGCGCCACCGCTGGAAACTCTAAAACCAGTAATGACTTCATCCAAAATAAATACTGCGCCATATTTAGTCGTAAGTTCACGTACTCGCTCTAAGTAGCCAGGTAGTGGCAGTACGCCACCAGTGTTAAACATGATGGGCTCCATGATTACGGCAGCGACATCACCCTTTGCCAATTCACGTTCGATGACATCTGCGTTATTCCATGGCAAGACAATCAAATTCTCTTCATCTTCTTGGCCTAGTGTTCCAGGAAGTGGCGTCGGAGAGAGTGGATCGCCAGCCTCATCAGGGTTAGGGCTTACGCTCCAGAGTACGTTGTCGAACCAGCCGTGATAATGCCCTTCAAATTTGATGATTTTCTTCTTGCCCGTAAATGCGCGGGAGACTCGAAGTGCAGATTGAACGGCTTCTGCACCTGAAGAGTTGAAGCGAACTAATTCAGCAGCTGGAACAAGTTCGGTGATGATTCGCGCTGCTTCATATTCCAGGGGTGTTTGTCCGGCAACGAGCAAACTTTCATTAAGTTGTTTTGTTGCGGCGGCAACGACCTCTTTCGGGCTATGGCCAAGAATCATCGGCCCCATACCGAGGAAGTAATCGATGAAATCATTGCCATCAAGATCAACAAGATGTGCGTCGTAGGCCTTTTGGAAAACTAATGGGTGGGGTCGGAGCCCCGTTCGGTATCCACTATTTACGCCACCTGCAACATAGGCAGCGCCTGCTTCCCACGCTGCTTTTGATTTATCAAAATTCACAGGCGTGAGCGTATCGATTCGTTAACGCTCGGACAATTAAGCCTCTCGCATGGCGGAACTTAGGAAACGATTCCGCTTACCAGGCGTACTGCTCAGGGTGCGTTTTATTGCCAGGGAAGATCGCCTCGATAGCAGCGAGTTGCTCGGCGCTTAATTTAATTTCAAGTGCGCGAAGTGATGCATCAAATTGCTCCATCGTTCGCGGGCCGATGATTGGCGCAGTGACCGCCGGTTGATGTAACAACCATGCGAGCGCAACATCGCCAGGAAGTAGACCCCATGAGTCGCAGAGCGCTTCCCATTTTTCTACTTGCGGGCGAAGCTTCTCAAGCGTTTCAGCAGAACGCGCTTCAAGACGACGTTTGCCTTCCTTTACCTTCTTAATTACGCCACCGAGCATTCCTGCATGAAGTGGTGACCACGGCAAGATACCGATGCCAAGATGTTGCGCAGCTGGGATTAATTCGCGCTCGATATCGCGAACTACTAAATTGTAAAAAGATTGCTCAGAAACAAGACCCATGAAGTTTCGCTTCTCTGCTGCTTGTTGCGCTTGCACTAGGTGCCAGCCAGCGAAGTTTGAACTTCCAACATAGATAATTTTCCCTTGTTGGGTGAGAACTTCCATCGCCTGCCAAATTTCTTCCCATGGCGTAGTTCGATCGATGTGATGCATTTGGTAGAGATCAATGTAATCAGTCTGCATACGCTTCAAGCTTGCATCGCATGCGCGACGAATATTAAGTGCCGAAAGCCATTTATTATTTGGCCATAGTGGAATATCTCCGAAGCCACTCATCTCACCATAAAGTTTGGTAGCAAGGACTACTTTCTCGCGACGCCCTCCTCCCTTTGCAAACCAACGACCCATGATCTCTTCAGTTCGACCATGTTGTGGTGCGCCATATCTGTTGGCGGTGTCGAAGAAGTTCAGGCCGACATCGAGTGCGCGATCCATGATTGCGTGCGAGGTAGGTTCATCGGTCTCTGGACCGAAATTCATTGTGCCTAAGCAGAGGCGGCTAACGGAAAGTCCGGATCGTCCCAAATTTGTATATTCCATAGCACCAGATTACCCCTGTTTTCGGGAAATAAGAGTGAAAATTTATGGCGAAAAATTCAGCAGGCGTGTCTGATAGCCACCTTTTAGAATTAAGAGTGTCCAAAATTGCCAAAATCCTGCTGGCTTTTTTAATTGGCCTTTCGATCATTCCAGGGGCTGGCCCTGCATATGCCAATGAGCCATGTGCTTACTACGGAACGATTTATGACGGCACACCTTATGCGCGATATTTTGGAACGGTCTGCGGTCAGGCGAATATCGATGCAACCTGGCCTCAAGTGGAAGCTCATATGAATGCCAATCGGGCAGCGTATGAGGCATATGTCACCGCACAAGCAGCGGAACAGGCTGCTCGCACTGCGGCAGATGAAGCAGCCAGACAAGCGGCAGCTGCAGCAGCTGATGCTGCGAATTGTGCGGATGCAGCAACGCTCTACCCAGGAACGCAATGGCAACGAGTTTTTCCAGCAGTCTGTACTGCAGCTGCGATTCAAGCTCGTTCAGAAGAGATCAGAATTTATTCAGAAAATGTAGTTACTCTCCAAGCAAGTCAAACTCCAACAGATCAACCATCACCGCAGAATTTTGATTGTAATTTAACGATATGGCGTGATACGGCATTTTGTTTGAATCAAGGCGCTAATCAAAATTCAAATATAAATTCTCTTCCAGTCACTAACCCAAATGGCACTTTAAATTGCGCAAATCCAATTAATACAAACGCGCCTCAATGCACCGGAACAATTCCTGATTCGCAAAATTGTGCGCTTCCGCAAAATGCTGCTCTGCCCTTCTGTACCAATAATCTACCGATGACTAATCCTGATGGGTCCATTAATTGCGCGCAGCCACAGAATGCAATTACCACTACGTGTATGGATCTTTTTAAGGCGAGCAGTAGCGGTCAATTAGATTGCTCCAGACCTGAACTAATCAGTATGCCAATTTGTGTAATTGGTAGTTCAACTAATAATGCAGCGCCCGCTTCTTCAGCTCCAATGCAATCTCCAAATCTTGGATTGCCGTCTCCAACTATGGGTGTAGCGCCGCAACCAACAGTTCCAGTAAAAGCACCTACATCGTCAGCACCTGGAAATTCAGAGAAGAGCAGCGAAAAGATTTCGCAGAATAAAGATGAATTGTTCGCGGAAGAAGATGGGGAAGAAGAGCCACCATCTGGAACATTGGAAGTCTCCTACAGCGCGCCAACCTCGCGCTATGTTGTCAAAGTTGAATGCAATTTAGCTGGTGAGAAATTAACAGTTCGTGCTGTGAAGAAGGGTGCTAAAGCTCTTCGCTTCACCATTTCTATTGATGAAGATGGTGTTGGCGGTGTGCGAACCAAATCCAAGCTCGCTGGGTATACATTGACTCTCTACTATGGAAATACAAAACTCGATCAAGTCAGAGTTAAGTAATTAATTTCTCTTACCCATCTTTAACTGCGGTACCCAATGGATATCTGCGCCTAATTGGTGTGCCACATCAAGAGCCCATCGTGGATTTCGCAAGAATGTTCTAGCTGCCATCACTGCATCTGCTTTACCTGAAGCGACTATTTCATTAGCGAACTCTGCTTCATGAATCATGCCCACTGCGCTCGTTGGAATCTCAGCTTCTCCCTTAATCGCTGAAGCGAAAGGGACTTGGTATCCAGGACCCACAGGAATTTGCTGTTTATCAGAGAGCGCACCACTAGAAACATCGATCAAATCCACGCCAATATGTTTCAAAACGCGAGCCAGCTCAATGGATTGGGGGAGATCCCAGCCACCGTCCACCCAATCGCTCGCAGAGATGCGAACAAAGAGCGGCATTGACTGAGGAATAACCGCGCGGATTGCATTAACGATCTGCACTAAAAACCGAGTCCGATTCTCAAACGAGCCACCATACTCATCACTTCGCGCGTTACTAAGTGGCGAGAGAAATTGATGTATCAAATAACCATGAGCGGCATGAATCTCTACTAGATCAAATCCAGCTTCGACTGCACGCTTTGCCGCAGCGCCAAATGCAGCAACAGTATTTTTAATTTCTTCGATGCTCATCGCGTGCGGCGTTGGCATCTTTCCAAAGGGAATTTCACTTGGTGCGGGAGTACTCCATCCACCCTCCGCTGCAGATGCAATGGGATGGTCGGAGCCTGGTGGCATCGCAGAGCCTTTACGCCCAGCGTGCGCTAATTGAATTCCAATCTTTGTTCCCATTGCATGAGCAAATTGCACGATTGGTTTATATGCATCCCGTTGTTCGTCGTTCCATAACCCAAGACAATTAATACTGATACGTCCTTCAGGAAGAACGCCGGTTGCTTCCATCACGATTAATCCAGCGCCACCTGTAGCAAAAGATCCAATATGCACCTGATGCCACTCTCGTGCAATGCCATCAAGTGGCGCGGAGTACTGACACATTGGGCTAACCCATAGGCGATTTGCGAAAGTCACACCGCGAAGAGTGAGCGGTGAAAAGAGTGGAACATTTTTATTCTCAGTCATAACGTGGCTGGGGACGGGATCGAACCGTCGACCTCACGATTTTCAGTCGCGCGCTCGTACCAACTGAGCTACCCAGCCTCATGAAAAAAATCTCTCGCGACCCAGACGGGACTTGAACCCGCGACCTCCGCCGTGACAGGGCGGCGCGCTAACCAACTGCGCTACTGGGCCAAACTCATCTCACCTCTGCCAATCTAAAGTGCAGAGCCAAGATGTCTTACGTGCCCCCAACGGGGTTCGAACCCGTGTTACCGCCGTGAAAGGGCGATGTCCTAGGCCACTAGACGATGGGGACGCTCCGTTGTGGAGAGGCTAAGCGTAATGCCTGGGGCGAGGGCAACCAAACCAGAGCCCTACCGCCTGACGCATCTACCTTTCGCTGCGCAGGGCAAGGACGCTGCCACCGATGAGAATCAAACCGCCTACCAGGAGGGCAAGCGCTGCCCCAAGCGCACCATTAAAGGTGTCGATAATGAAGGTACCGACAGCAAAGGTGGCTATTGCAAGCGCACCAATTAATAGTGGCCACTTTCGGGTCTGCAAGTAGAGCCAGATGCCAAGCGCTGTGGTGAGGGTGGAGAGAAGAAAATAGAGAAGCGTTTGATCTTCTATCTGTAGGTACTGCGCAGCGATGAAATAGGTACCCATCGAGAGGAGATAACCCCAGAACTGTTCTTGCAGCGTTAAGCGAAGCGTGAGCCAGAGCCAGAGCGATGCCAACGCTAACCATGAAATCAAAAGTGGATATTCGAGATTACGATTAAAGAGTTGCTCATTGGCAGCTACTAAAGTGGAAAACAATCCAACGTAGAGCGCTACATGTCCAAATTGAGTCTGCACTCGCATATATCCGTAGAGCGCGACTAGAGTTCCTAAGAGGAATGCAAGTGAGTACGGTCCGTTATCTCCTAAAATTGTGCCAATCGCTGCTGTCGTTGCAAGTGCGCTCGCCGGAAAGAGCAAACCAGCAACTCTCCGTTGCGCACCTTTTCCATAATTAAGGCGATAAGCAATCACACCAAGAATTAACGCAAGCGCGATAAAGATGGAAACTTGTCCAGCTTTTGTTAACCGTTCCCATTGAGTAGAGAGCACAATCACCGCGGCAACGGTGGTAAAGATACCGCCGAGGTACCCGCCAATTTCTGCAAGGATAGAACGGCGAGATTGTGCTTCTTCTATCTCAGAAAGTGGGCCATTCTCGCTCGCTTGATATTTGATGCGAATTTCATCAGCAAGTTCAGCGCTGACTTTTCCTTCGCTGATTAATTCATTAAGTGCGCGATTTAACCGATCGCTCACTTAATGGCCCACCGCACATCTACTGTGACAGTGACATCTTGCTCGCCAAGATCAATTTCCGTTGGCGCAGCTGCAGAATCAGCGCTCGCTTTTGCTAAACCAAAGATCGGTGGGCTATAGGAAGAGCTCGTCTCGCTGACCCAGAGAATCTTTCCTAGATCAAAATCAAAGAGTTTTGCGTAAGCAGCAGCTTTCTTCTTTGCTTTGGCAACAGCTTTCTCACGCGCTGCATCTTGAGCGTCATCGATATCGAGAACAATCGGGGTCACGCTCGACACTTGGATGTTATCGCCAGCGGCATCTACTGCAGCATCGATAATTGCCCCAGCGTTACTCTCATCGCGAATGAGCACTGTGAAACTCTGGCTAGCGCGGTATCCCTTGAGCTCTTGCCCCTTCTCTTGGGTCCAGCTGTACTCGGGATAAATGGTGAGATTCTGCGATTGAATATCTTTAGTCGCGACTTTCTTCTCTTTTAGCGCTGCACGAAATGTTGCGGCGCTGGTGCTAACCGCTTTTGAAGCTGCCGAGTTAGTTGTACCGACAAAAGAGATCGTCGCATTTAAGCGAACGGTATCTGGGGTGACTTTAACTGTGCCCGTGCCCTGCACGCTCACACCTGAGGTGGCAGCGCTCGCGCTCTGCGCACCAACCCCCAACGAAAGGAGGGCGAGTGCGGCGGAAAGGATGGTGGCGGGTATCAGTTTTCTCATCTTCATAGCCGTATCTTCTCGCACTTTCCTTAAAGTTTCCTCATAGTGGGAGAATAGTTATATGTGCGCTCAAGGGGAAATTCTCTCAAACTGCTCAGCTGATGCGATTGCGCTTGCGGCTGAAAAGTTACGCGCGGGGGGATTGGTCGCATTTCCAACTGAAACGGTTTATGGCCTTGGCGCCGATGCCACAAATCCCGAAGCAGTCGCGCGGATATACCAAGTAAAAGGTAGACCGCATGATCATCCCGTTATCGTCCATCTCTCTGATCTGAGTCAGCTAGATCAATGGGCGAGTGATATTCCTGAGTATGCAATTACTTTGGCGCGTAATTTCTGGCCAGGTCCGATGACTTTAATTTTGCCGCGAAAAAATAACGTGGGAGATTTCATCACCGGGGGACAAGAGAGCGTAGGTCTGCGCATTCCTAATAATCCGATTGCCCTCGAGTTAATAAAGCGAGCAGGTATTGGCGTTGCAGCACCAAGTGCGAATCGTTTTGGCGCTATCTCGCCAACAACTGCGCTCGCCGTTCACGAAGAGATTGGTGCGCATCTCGATAGTGAACGAGATGCCATTCTCGATGGTGGCGCATCTGATGTCGGTGTGGAATCAACAATTATTGAATGTTTAGGCGTATCACCGAAGATTCTTCGCCCCGGTGCAATCACCGAAGCGATGATTGAAGAAGCGACCGGGCTCTCTGTTGATGAAGGCGCTTCACAGGTGCGCGCTTCAGGAACCTTGGAACAGCACTATGCGCCGAAAGCAAAGGTTTTTCTCCTCGATGCTGAGAATCCAGTTGTTGCCTGCATTGTTGGCGTAGGTTTTCTCGCGTTAGAAAAATTCCCTACCCCAGATGGCGCAATCCGATTGGCGTCACCAAAGAGCGATGAAGAGTATGCGCGGGTCCTTTATGACGCGCTACGCGAAGGGGATCGAAAAAATCTACCTGCTATCTATGTAGTTCCGCCTTCGGGTAATGGGGTTGCGGTTGCAATTCGCGATCGGTTGAAACGCGCAAGCGCTTAGGGCGGTTCGCACCGTCATTTCTCAGCTTCCTCGTTGATAATGAGGCCATGCGTTCAGTCTCTGTAGTTAAGCGAGCATCAATTCTGGCGGTCCTTTGTGCGCTCTTGCCACTTACACCTGCCAGTGCAAATGGTCCGGTTAATAACAGCGCACCGACTATCTCTGGAACGCTCGCAGTCGGACAGACGCTCAGCGTTGCACCAGGAAGTTGGACGCCAAGCCCTGCCAGCTACACCTATCAATGGTGGAGGTGTGCGAGCCAAGCGCTTGCTACCTGCACCCTCATTACTGGCGCGACAAATGCAACATATACATTGACTGCAAGCGATGGCGGAAATTATTTCTATGCGCAGGTCACTGCGCTCTCAGCAGGTGGTGGCACGACTGCAAATAGCGCCATTTCAGGTCGCGTACTTACCCAACCTGCAGTTCTTGTAGCACCAGCAATCACTGGTTCAGTGTTAGTGGGAACAACTCTTTCAATAAGTAGTGGAACATGGAGCGGCGCAACTTCTCCTACATATTCATATCAATGGCAGAAGTGCACAACGACAGATGTTGCGACATGTACAAATATTTCTAACGGAACTTCTACCGGTTTAACTGTTACTTCAGCAGAGGTTGGCTTTTATCTTCGCGCCGGAGTTTCAATCGCTGCAAATACTTTTAATCTCGCAGCTTCAACGTTCTCCGGATTGACCAGCCAAATATCCTCTGAGCCGATCACGCTAACCCTGCCAACTATTTCAGGACTGGTTGCAGTTGATGAAGTACTCACTGCAGATCGAGGAACTTTCGCTGCGTTTCCAGTGCCAACGTATACCCAACAGTGGCAGGTATGTACCTCTACCGATATCACAACCTGTACGCCAATTGATGGCGCAACTAACCTCACCTACACCGTAAAAGAAGGCGACGTTGGAAAGTATTTCCGCATTATGGTTACTGCCTCAAATAACTTGGGTGTTAAAGGCTCGCCGAGCGCGCTCACAGCGGCAGCTATTAAGACAGCGATTCCAGCCAATACCGTTGCGCCAATTATCACTGGCGCTCCAATTGATCGACAGATGCTTACGCTCACAAATGGAACGTGGAGTGGGGTACCAACACCAACAACTGCTGCACAGTGGCAGGTTTGTACCGATGCTGCTGGAACGAATTGCTCTGATATTGCGGGTGCAACAACTGCAACGCTAAAAATTACCTTTGTTGATCTCGGAAAGTTTTTCCGCGCGAAGGTAACAGCAACAAATCGAATTGGTGCAATCTCGGTAAATTCCAATGTACTTGGACCAGTAACGCAAGCAACAAAGCTAGAACGCGCACCGACAACTTTTGGGTTCCTACAGGTAGGGCAGGAGTGGAGCGCTACTCAAGGAACATGGAGTGGCGCCATCAATCCAGTTTTTGCATTCCAGTGGCAACGTTGCACTGATGAGAAGGGCGCCTCTTGTACAGATATTGCGGGTGCAACAAAGAAGGGTTACACCATTCAGAGTGCTGATAAAGGTTTTTACATTCGCGTGAAGAATTGGATTACCGACCAAGCAGCTCCTGCGTATAGCGAAATTTTGCCCGTGAAGATTGCTGCCAAACCAGAGCTGCCGAAAGTATCGAGCTCCGCGGCAAGTGCGCCTAAGCCCTCTGTAAAACGGATAACTATTACCTGCGTACAAGGAAAAACCACCCGAAAGGTCACCGGAGCATCACCAAAGTGCCCTAGCGGTTTCACAAAGAAGTAGTACATTTCTTCATCATGAAGCGAACTCTTCTAATCAGATTGGCATTGGTATTTGGCTTAGTTCTCACCACCACGTTGCCAAGTAGCGCTGCAATCTGGAGTCCGGACATTACGCCGATGGGTTCGAACATTATCGGAATCAACATTGTCGATTCTTTTTTTAATACTGGAGAAAACCTTTCTATTCTCACAGCTCAAGGTGTGCCACGTAATAACCCCGATGGAACTCCAAACGCCCGCCTCTGCAGAGCCATTGGAGTTTCACCTTGCGATAAGCCAGATCAAACCTATGTCGCAAACCTTCTACTCCCTTCCTGTAAAAGTACAAGCGAACAGTGGTGCATCGAATCCTTAACCGTGCGGAAAAAAGATGATGCGGCAGGAAAGAGCGCAACGTATATTCGCAACGTAGATAGCCAGCTCGTGGCCAATACTTCAGGTGATGGTCTCCCAGGTGGTTCAAGCATCAGTCTCTGGCAAGCAGATGGAATGAAAAATAGCGGCGGAGTTGAAACATATGCAGTTTATGTAGTCTTGAAGGCAACCAAGTCTTTCAGCGGCCCACCTACTTTTACAGAATTTACTGCGATGGTTCTTCCTTACTCTGAAAAGCGGGGCTTTAAATACGAAAGACCATTCTCTGAGGAATTCACTGCCCCGACAGGTTTTATTCGGATTGGCTCAAGAGGTTCATCTGGCGAGTGCGCGTGGACTGAAACGGGAGTCTGCGGATTAATGGAGGATTTTCCAGAGAGCGTGCGTGCTTCGCTCACTCTTCGCGTGAGCAACCAATTAACTGGTTGGTTGATGGGGCGGATGGCTGATCCCGTAATTTCTGTTGAACCATTTGATGCTGAGCAGAACAAGATTTCTATCGATGCTGAGCCAGTTAAAGTTCCTAAGATGTATGCGATTACCGATCGCACTAAGGCGACTCCTGCAATGATGCAGTCAATGCCGAGAAATTCTGATTTTGCGGGAGTTGTTAACTCTCGCGCTAACGAGTTTGGTGCATTCTCTCTCATTAATAATTGGAAAGATACTGCAAAGGATACTGCTGCTGGAGTTGTCACAACTTGGTCAGCGACAACTATCACAAGTGGTTTTGGTTCCCAATGTTTAGCGGACAAAACTAAACTTCTTGGCGTTGTCACAACTAATGCAATGGTTTACGAGGGAACAGCGCCTCGCTTTGAGAATTCTTCACTTAATTACCAAGTGGGTGGAATGCATTACAACCCAGATGGATCAGTCTTCCAAGGTTCATATGATCTTGTGATGCGTAAGGGGACAGCGCAATGTCTCTATGGCTTTACCGATGCACCTATTACCGCAACAGTCACAGTTGTTGATGCTGGAAAAGAAGAGCGGATTGAAACTTCATCGCTACAAGAGTTGGGAACGGGCACCGATAAATGGCTCAAGCTCTCTGCGCGCGGATTTACCTTCTCGAGCCCAACGCTGAAGATCAAACTCAATCAAGCGAAAGCTCCTTCACCAGCGCAAAGCGCACCAGCAGCAAGTAGCTCTCAGCAAGGCGCACCCGCACCTGCTCCAAAGGTGGCGGTAATGAAATCGATTACCTGCGTGAAGGGCAAGGTCACGCGTAAGGTAGTTGGCACCAATCCGAAGTGCCCGGCCGGATTTAAGAAGCGGTAACCTCAGCCTGCGTGGTGGTCTAGACTTAGTGCTTGTCGCGCAATCGCGTGAAAACTTGGGGCCTTTAGCTCAGTCGGTAGAGCAACGGACTTTTAATCCGTGGGTCGTCGGTTCGATCCCGACAGGGCCCACCAGTCATGGATTGAAAGATGAGAAATTACTTTTTAACGTTGATTGTTACTCGGTTGCTGCGCCATTGGGTAAAGCGGCTGCTCGATCCTTCACCGCGCACTTCAAAGACGTAAGTCCCAGCTTTCTTGATTGTGACGTTAAACCGAATCAGATTTCCATCCATTTGAGCGCTTCCCACTTTTCTGAAGGATTTTCCTTGTTGAACATAGGTATTGAGTGGCTGCGCTGGATTTTGTACATCTACCGCGGTGCACGAGACAGTTAATTTTTTATTGAGGGAAGCTCTTTGTGGGGGCGTACAAGTCACTGTGGGAATAGAGCCATCTTCGTTTGTATCTCCAGATGACTTACTTTGAAGGTTTCGAGAAGGATCAGGAACGTTCACGATCCTGAGCGAATCACTTGCACCGGGGAGAACCGCATCCAAAGTATCGTGGTAGACCCGTACATACATAGGCGAGGTAACGACAACCCGCCCGGCTGCTACTCCAGCTTTATCAAAGGTCAGCGTTCCAGCATCTGTCCAAGGGCCGCGCGGTGATGATGAAGTTTGAAGTCGAGCAGTAACCGGTGGTTCGGGTCGCCTCTCAGAACTCGTAGTCATATTGACCCCAATTGCTACTGACTTTCCTAGTACAGGGGGATCTTTTACCACGATGTTCCAACGCGCAGAAGGAGCCTTGTGTAACAGGATAGAAGTCTGGCCAATTTTGTCATTTGAATCGAGAACCATAACCGTGATTGATTTATCTCCATCGGGCCAATTTGCTGGGCTGAGTGTCCAAGTGAATTCGGAAGCATTATCAACCCGCCAGAAGGTGAAATCTCTTAACTGATTTGAATTGTTAAGTCGGACTTGCTGGGCAACGAAAGCCGGCACTGCACCATTAACGTTAATTCCGACTAGGTCAACTTTGGCATTAACCGCTCTTGGAATTTGAACATTCATCGTGAGTTCAATTGATTCGATACCAATAATTCCTGCATTAGGCTTCGTGATTCTGACTTCGGGATTAGGAGTTGCTATTTGTATTTGAGTCGTAGCCTTCTTTGAGAATCCTTTGTCGTCAACGGCAATAACTGTGACGGTGTATGTGCCGTTTGGAATTGATCCAGCATCTGCTCGCCAAATGAACTGGTCTTGCTGTGATCGTGCATCGATTTCCCAAGACCTAAAATTTCTCGGTAGCTTTGATTGCCACTCGCTGATTTGATAACCAACAAACTCGGGTTCAACATCCTTTAAGTCGATAGCAATCACTTTAATCTTATGTTTTGTCAGAAAATCTGGTTTTGCAAGTACTTTAATTTCAACATTTCCCTCGATTATCTGATTTGCCCGTGGGCTGAGAAAATCGAGTTGAAGCTCAGGATTCTGCACAAGGAATTGCACGGACTGTTCAACAAAATCCCCATTAGTATCTTGAGCTGCCACTTCAATCGTTCTCAATCCTGGCTCGAAGTCCGTAAGATCTAGGGTCCACATGAAGTTAAACCATTCGCCAGATTGGTTATTGTTGACAGAGTACGACGTATATTTCGATGGTAAACGAGATCCGTAGGAACTTGAGTAAGAACCTGAGCTTGCTTTCGCTTTACTTTCAGATATTCCAACAAAATTTATTTTTCTTCCAGTCTCGCTTGGGGATTTTGCCCATAATTCAATTTGAATCTCACCACGCACAGCTTGGTTCGCAAGCGGAGAGCGAATCTCTAATGCAGGCTTGGGGGAGAGAATAAGGAGCTGGGTCGATTGTTCAGCGGTCTGACCAGCTCGATCTATCAACAGAACTTTGATATCTCGACTGGTTTTGCTCTGATTGTTCAATAGGGAATTTGTATCTACTGCACAGATGAATACCTGTGAACGAGCGCCAGAAACATTGAAATAGGTCATTCCCGTTGGCGGGTTCTTAATGGTTGGATTTTGACTGTACGCGCCGCTTGTTTGGCTACTACAAGGGACGCTAACTCCGATATGGCTGACACCACTTGTGCTAGTCCAGCGAACTTCGACATTAAAGTTCCCGTAGACCACTGCGCCACTTTTCGGAATTAGCGAAGTTACTTCTGGTGCAGCATTAGTGACCTTCACCGGCACGCTCACCAGCGCGCTCTCCTTATTGGCGCTGTCATAGACGCGCACAGAGATCTGATGATCGCCATTACTCCACGTTGTTGCATCGAGGTCCCAACGAATGGTTGTCGAAGAGAGGGAGCGGATGTCATAGCAATTGCCTGCTGGACCTCGATTATTAAGACCGCTACTCCAATAAGTTAATCCATTGTTGACAGCCGCTGCGTTATTAGCCACTCCATCAACAAAGAGACAAGCAACTGTTAATCGCGCCGTACTGCCTGAGGCAATCGCGGCATTTGCTGCCACAGTAAAGCTGCCAGTGAGCGTCTGATTAGAAGTTGGCGAGGTAATGCTTAACGTTGGAACGCC
>Ga0315904_10005080_pt1 | contig 18404 bp, 4 predicted proteins | sample LakEriMetagenome_6_FD_203529 | JGI IMG/M metagenome (GOLD analysis project Ga0315904, IMG submission 203529) | Freshwater fungal communities from buoy surface, Lake Erie, Ohio, United States - Buoy 12 MA120 | ecosystem: Environmental > Aquatic > Freshwater > Lake | place: USA: Lake Erie, Ohio...
AGGTTCCAGATGTTCCAGATGAACCGGAAGTACCAGATGAACCGGAAGTTCCAGAAGTTCCCGATGAACCGGATGTTCCAGATGAACCAGAGGTTCCAGATGAACCAGAAGTACCAGATGAACCAGAGGTTCCAGATGTTCCAGATGAACCGGAAGTACCAGATGAACCGGAAGTACCAGAAGTTCCACTAGAACCAGAAGTTCCACTAGAACCAGAAGTTCCAGATGTTCCAGATGAACCCGATGTTCCAGATGAGCCAGAGGTTCCAGATGTTCCAGATGAGCCAGAAGTTCCAGATGAGCCAGAAGTTCCAGATGTTCCAGATGAGCCAGAAGTTCCGGATGAGCCAGAAGTTCCAGAGGATCCCGAAGTTCCAGAGGATCCATCAGACCCAGATGTTCCAGATGAGCCATCTCCACCAGCTGCACCATTAAGATTCAAATAAAGCTGAGAGTATGGACCGGATGATCCTACTATATTTAAAATATCAAGATCGAAGAATCCAGTTACAGGATCATAGGTGTTCACCAATCCGGTAACATAATTAGACGAATCGTGTGCTACTATTATCTGCTGTGCAGGTGACCAAGAAAGTCCGGTAGCTCCGGTAATTCCTATATTACTACCAGCCTCTAGATAATATGTTCCAGGTACTGCCTGATTGTAATACCTATCACCACTAAAACCGGATGTACCAGATGAGCCATCAGTTCCGGAAGTTCCGGCTGAGCCAGAGGTTCCTGAAGTACCAGACGATCCAGATGTACCGGATGATCCAGAAGTACCAGATGAGCCAGAAGTACCAGATGAGCCAGAAGTTCCAGAAGTTCCAGATTCGCCAGAAGTACCGCTTGACCCTGTAGTTCCGGATGATCCAGATGTTCCTGAAGATCCTGATGTTCCGGAAGATCCAGATGTTCCTGACGATCCAGATTCACCGGATGTACCAGATGAGCCAGAAGTACCAGATGAGCCAGAGGTTCCTGAAGTACCAGACGATCCAGATGTACCGGATGATCCAGATGTTCCTGAAGATCCTGATGTTCCGGAAGATCCAGATGTTCCTGAAGATCCAGATTCACCAGAAGTACCGCTTGACCCTGTAGTTCCGGATGATCCAGATGTTCCTGAAGATCCTGATGTTCCGGAAGATCCAGATGTTCCTGAAGATCCAGATTCACCAGATGTACCAGATGAGCCAGAAGTACCAGATGAGCCAGAGGTTCCTGAAGTACCAGACGATCCAGATGTACCGGATGATCCAGAAGTACCAGATGAGCCAGAAGTACCAGATGAGCCAGAAGTTCCAGAAGTTCCAGATTCACCAGAAGTACCAGATGATCCTGAAGTACCAGAAGTGCCAGATGATCCTGATGTCCCTGATGATCCTGACGTACCGGATGATCCAGATGTTCCGGTAGATCCAGATGTACCAGAAGATCCGGTTTCTCCTGAAGTTCCGGATGATCCACTAGAACCCGAAGTACCGGAAGATCCTGATGTACCAGAGGACCCAGAGGTTCCGGAAGATCCGGATGTACCAGTAGATCCAGATGTACCTGAAGATCCAGATTCACCTGAAGTACCGGATGATCCACTAGACCCTGAAGTACCAGTAGATCCAGACGTGCCAGATGAGCCAGATGTTCCGGAAGATCCTGATGTACCAGTAGATCCAGACGTACCAGAAGATCCAGCTGATCCAGATGTACCAGATGATCCTGAGGTTCCTGAAGACCCAGATGTACCAGAGGATCCCGAAGTTCCAGATGATCCATCAAACCCAGAGGTACCAGAAGATCCATCTTCTCCGGAAGTTCCAGATGATCCATCCAAGCCAGAAGTACCAGAAGATCCAGCCGATCCAGATGTACCAGAAGACCCAGATGTACCGGACGAGCCAGATGTACCAGAGGATCCAGAAGTTCCAGACGATCCATCAGACCCGGAGGATCCAGAAGTTCCAGACGATCCATCCAAGCCAGAAGTACCAGAAGATCCAGCCGATCCAGATGTACCAGAAGACCCAGATGTACCGGACGAGCCAGAGGTTCCAGAAGAACCGGAAGTACCGGAAGATCCATCTTCGCCAGAAGTTCCAGAAGATCCCGATGACCCATCCCCACCAGCAGCTCCATTTAAGTTTATCTCCCAACTAGAATAAGGACCCGATGATCCTGTTGCCCCTGTTATATTTAGATCAAATAAACCTGTAGCAGGATCATAGGAATTAACAATACCGGTCATGTAATTACCGGAGTCGTAGGCCACTATTATTTGCTGTGCTGTAGACCAAGCAAGCCCAGTAGCCCCAGTTATCCCTATATTGTTACCTATTCCTAATAATAATTCATCAGTCGACTGGGTGTGATATAAATCTCCATCCCTTCCACTACTACCTGATGTTCCGCTAGATCCATCAGAACCAGAGGTACCAGATGATCCAGAGGATCCAGAGGATCCAGAAGATCCAGAAGTTCCAGAAGATCCGGATGTACCAGATGATCCAGATGTACCGGAGGACCCAGATTCTCCAGATGTACCGCTAGATCCGTCAGAACCAGAGGTACCAGATGATCCGGAAGATCCAGAGGATCCAGAGGATCCAGAAGTTCCAGAAGATCCGGATGTACCGGATGAGCCAGATGTACCGGAAGATCCGGAGGATCCAGATTGGCCGGATGTACCAGATGATCCATTAGACCCAGAGGTTCCAGAAGATCCTGAAGTTCCTGAAGTTCCTGAAGATCCCGAAGTTCCAGAGGATCCTGAAGTTCCAGAAGATCCCGTAGTTCCAGAGGATCCTGAGGAGCCTGAAGTTCCTGTAGATCCTGAAGTTCCAGAAGATCCTGAAGAACCGGAAGTTCCAGATGATCCCGAAGAGCCAGAAGTTCCAGTAGATCCTGAAGTTCCAGAAGATCCTGAAGAGCCTGAAGTTCCTGTAGAGCCTGAAGTTCCAGATGATCCAGAAGAGCCAGAGGTACCAGAAGTACCAGAAGTACCAGACGATCCAGAAGAACCAGAAGTTCCAGAAGATCCTGAAGTTCCAGAAGATCCTGAAGATCCTGAAGACCCAGAGGTTCCAGAAGACCCTGAAGTACCGGATGAGCCAGATGAACCGGAAGTACCAGAGGATCCAGATGTACCTGAAGATCCAGTCGATCCAGAAGTACCGCTTGATCCTGAAGTTCCAGAAGATCCTGATGACCCAGAAGTGCCTGATGAACCAGAAGATCCAGACGATCCAGATGATCCAGACGTACCGCTAGAACCAGTAGATCCAGATGTCCCAGATGATCCAGATGTTCCAGATGTTCCAGATTCGCCGGATGTACCAGAGGAGCCAGATGAACCGGATGTACCAGAAGTTCCAGAAGATCCAACGTCCCCAGTTGCACCTGTTGGTCCAGCATCACCAGTAGCGCCAGTGGCACCAGTAGCACCAGTAGCACCAGTTGGTCCGGTTGGTCCTGTTGGACCAGTCGCGCCTCCTGAACCCTTAGGAACAAGATCGGTATCAGCAGTTGTTGGATAGAACCAATATTCAACTATCGGATTACCCCCTATTATCAAACCAACAGTTAATCCTATGTGTCTATAAGTTTGGATAAGAGATAAAGCTGCAGCTTTTGCTGCTGCCTCATCAGCTCCACTATAGGGTCCATATCTAGCATCTATAGGAAGATTAGATTGGATTAGGATGTTATTCGATAAATTTATTGCCATCTACCTTGAATCTCTCTGTCTTTTCTTAATTCTAATTACGTAATAACGGTAGGAGAAACCTTCATTACAGTGATACTAGTTAAAGTTCCTGCCGCTTGTATGTATATATTATAATTAATATTAGTCCAGTATCCACTTACAGAATCACAAGGTAAAGATATGGGCGCTCCAAAAAAGTCAGGTGGGTTTGTGTTTATGCCTATTCTACCGCCATTTAGATTGTTTCCTTGCTCTCCCCAGTAAGTTTTTGCTGTATAATTAGCATCAAAAGCAAACCACAATTTTTTTGATGTAACATTAAATGCCATAGAAATTTGTCCAGCACCATTTGCAACATTACTTAATATGTTACCTCCGGGGAACACTGGATCGAAATTATTTATAGCGTTTTGTATCTGAGCCGCATTAGGGGTGGCATCAGTATCATCAACCCAACCCCAGAAATAAGGATAATATCCGGTTAAAGATATCTCAGAGGATTCAAAATTATTAGCAGCTTGCTGGGGTCTATTTGTTTGTCTGATGTCTGGAGTTCTAGTGTCAGGTGTTCCTGTGCTATCATTTATAGGTAGACCCGCATTATAATTACCCCTTCCCTTGTAGTAAACAGCTGAAGAAGTCTGGCCAGAGAGTGGGGCAGGCATTGTTACACCAACATCAAAGGTACCAAAATTGAACTGTTTATCCGGACTGTTCGGATCAGCATAACCAAACTGTGATGGAAGAGCAGATCCCGTTGTAACAGTAGGTGAGTTGGTTGTTCCTAGAGTTATATAGGTTCCGCTGTTTACTTTCTTTAGAGAAGTAAGAGATGTGAAATCACCAGCATCTTTCTTAGATGCACTAACAGAAATGTTAGGATTACCTAAAGGTGCTCCAATTTCTATAATACCAGTTACACTTGAAGTAACAGAGATTGTCGGTACGATATAAGTTGGATATGCAGTAGGAAATAATATCCTGTCAAGCAATTCTATAAGATTGTAATCCTTGAGGGAGCCCGCTGTAGTTCCGATCGGTAATCCACCAACCTCCTTAGTCATCTGTATTGCGTCCGCTACCGTAGTATTGTATATGGTGCCCGCAGTTATTCCGGTCTCACCAACCCACTGTAATCCGGAGTTTGCCTCAAATTCAATAGTTGATCCGCCGCTTCCGCCGGTAATATCGATAGTGACATAGCCATCAACTGAAGAAACAGTAACACCAGTCCCGATGAAGTTATATCCCGTTGGGGCGGATTCGATCAGGACATTGTCTAAAAATACCGAGGGGGATGGCCCAGTGGCCCCAGTTGCACCGGTTTCGCCAGATGATCCAGATGTTCCAGATGACCCAGATGATCCGTCACCACCAGCAGCTCCATTTAGATTTATATCCCAATTTGAATAAGTTCCAGTACCAACGACACTATCAACCAGAATAGTAAATTCTCCAGTAACCGGATCATACCCATTTGTGTCTATAAATCCAGTTATGTACGACGTTGGGCTATTTGCTATTATTACACTCTGCCCCGTCGTGTAAGCGAGTCCAGTACCCCCGGTTACACCTAACGTCTGTCCTGGTAAAATGCTCTCTATTGGGCCAATAGAATCAGAAGAATTCGTTGCGTACAAATCACCAGAAACTCCGGAGGATCCAGAAGAACCAGAGGAACCATCCGAACCTGAAGTACCTGATGTTCCAGAAGACCCATCAGATCCAGAAGTACCGGAGGAGCCGGATGATCCATCAGATCCAGAAGTACCAGAGGAACCAGAGGAACCAGATGATCCGGATGATCCATCAGACCCAGAAGTACCAGAAGAACCTGATGAGCCAGATGTTCCAGAAGAACCTGATGAGCCAGATGTTCCAGATGTTCCAGAAGAGCCAGATGTTCCGGATGTACCTGAAGATCCTGACTCACCGGATGAGCCGGATGAGCCAGATGTTCCAGAAGAACCTGATGATCCTGACGTACCTGACGAGCCAGAAGATCCAGAAGACCCAGATGTACCAGAAGAACCTGCTGATCCTGACGTACCTGATGAGCCAGAAGTTCCAGAGGATCCCGAAGAACCTGAAGAACCTGAAGATCCAGATGTACCTGAAGATCCGGATTCACCGGAAGATCCGGAAGTTCCAGAAGATCCGGAAATACCAGAGGTTCCGGAGGAACCGGAAAATCCGGAAGTACCAGAGGATCCAGACTCACCAGAGGAACCTGAAGTACCTGATGATCCAGATTCGCCAGAGGAACCAGATGACCCCGAAGTTCCAGAAGAACCAGAGGAGCCAGATGTTCCAGAAGAACCAGAGGTTCCAGAAGAGCCAGAAGAACCAGAAGATCCAGAAGAGCCAGACGTTCCAGAAGAGCCAGAAGAGCCAGAAGAGCCAGATGTTCCAGAAGAACCAGAAGATCCGGATTCACCAGATGAGCCGGAAGTACCAGAAGAACCTGAAGTACCCGATGATCCAGATTCACCGGATGTTCCAGAAGAGCCAGAAGATCCAGAATCTCCAGATGAACCAGAAGAACCCGAAACACCAGAAGTTCCGGATGATCCATCACCTCCAACAGCACCATAGAGGTTAGCGTACCAAGGACCACCAACACTAGGTGTAGGTCCTAATGTTGAAACGTCAACTGGCACAATTTGAAATTCACCGGTAGTTTTATTATACGTGTTAACACTACCAACTACAAAATTATTGACGTCGTAGGCTACTATTATTAATTGAGCGGTGGTCCAAGCAAGACCAGTAGCACCAGTCATTCCAAAGGCTACACCAGGAGATATAGCGCTTATATCAAAGTCACTGTATAATAAAGTTGCGTACTTATCACTGTCGCCATCTCTTCCGCTGGTACCGGATGATCCATCTGTTCCAGAAGTTCCAGAAGATCCGGTTTCTCCAGAGGAGCCAGAAGAGCCAGATGATCCAGATGTACCAGACGATCCAGACTCACCAGATGATCCAGATGTACCAGACGATCCAGATTCACCAGATGATCCAGAAGATCCAGAAGTACCTGATGATCCAGATGATCCAGAAGTGCCGGAAGAACCAGACGTTCCAGAAGAACCGGACTCACCGGAAGAACCAGATGTTCCCGAAGATCCTGAAGATCCTGAAGATCCTGAAGATCCAGATGTACCTGAAGATCCAGATTCGCCTGAGGATCCTGAAGATCCTGACGATCCTGACGATCCAGATGTACCTGAAGTACCTGATGATCCTGTAGATCCTGATGACCCAGAGGATCCAGATGATCCTGAAGTACCCGATGATCCAGAGGATCCAGAAGATCCAGAGGATCCGGAAGTACCGGATGATCCAGACTCTCCGGAGGAGCCTGAAGTACCTGATGACCCGGATTCACCAGAGGAGCCAGAAGACCCGGAAGTTCCAGAGGATCCAGATTCACCCGATGAACCAGAAGAACCAGATGTTCCGGAAGAACCAGTCTCACCAGTAGCACCAGTAGCCCCAGTAGGACCAGCCTCACCGGTAGCACCAGTAGCCCCAGTAGGACCAGCCTCACCGGTAGCACCAGTAGCTCCAGTTGGACCCATATCTGCCAGTATCTCTACTGTAACAAACGATCCCTGAACACTAGCAGAAACTCCAGTTCCTATAAATGATATTCCTGTAGCGCCCTTTATTAGCTCGCCAGTTGGTCCATATATGCCAAGAGGAGCTGCTTCAAAAACTTCGATTTGTAAATTAGTCCCATCATAGTAAGCAGGATAGACTATAGATGTGTTGATCTCGTTACCTACAAGATCTTCTAATCCATTTATGGTTGTTTTCTTAACTGGAGTTGCACCAAAACCATTAATATCTACAGTTATAGATCCTGTGTTGGTGGTTGGAAACTTTAGTAAGTATGTAACGTTCCTATCAAGAGAAAGTATCCCTTTATCACCTGTTCCGCCGTAAGTATTGGGGGAATTCTCAATTAGTCCAACATAAGTAACCTCGGTTTCTGTTGAAACCCTAACCCAACAATCGTCAGGATTACCTGATCCGGTTACAGGCTGATATGTATAGTTAAATGTTGCCGGATCAAATCCGTTTACAACGTTATCGAAAATGTTTGGGGCAGCTGGATCCAATAAAACAGCTTTATCCCAAGGATCAAGATTAAGCCAATCATTTGCAGTTCCATTTCCCTCGTTACCAAAATATCCCTTTGGAACCAACCTATATGTCTCGTCCGTGCTTTGCACATAAACGAGCATACCAATTTTTCTTCTTCCTGATCCAAAACCGGTAGGGTCTATATATTGTACCCCATCATAAAAAGCACCAGGGGGAGCTGTTTTTATAGGGATCTCATTTCGATCAGCTATAGTATATACGCTCTGATAACCCCCAATTAAATAAATGTCATGCAATAGACCAAAGTCAGCTGTTGCACCAGCGGGTATGTTGGGGGAAAGATATTTGAGTAATTTTATGGATCCTTGCCCAGGAAAATTAAAAGATGACATATGAGTATTTATCCAAATGCATTTCTGTTAGTTATGCAGGGGTTGAAGAAAATCCATATGTTACTGAAGCCGTATTACTTTCAGCCGCTATAAGATACAAAACATAATTTTGATCATAGTAGCTAAAATTCTTTTTCTCAGCAGCTGCTACAGTCGATCCAGCATACTTTAGATATCCAGTTGTCAAATCCTGCGAATAATAAGCTGGCTGTCCAATCGATGTGTTATCCGGAACTGCTAGATAATAAAGACCCTGAGTAAGCGGTGGATTATTTTGGGGCCAGGTCCAACTAAATGAACTTGGTGCATTTGGTATTGTTGTTCCGAGCTCAAAAGAGTTGAGAACCGCGTTATATCCACGAACTGAAGGGCTTACATCAGCAGCATCACAAGCGTTTACAGTATCAATCCAATCGGTCATAGCAATGCTAAGATCCGTCGTGGTGGCAAAGGGGAAAGTTGGTGGCAATGTTTTATTGGCTGGATTATTCGGATAAGCGTAAGTAGCGTTAGCCGTTGTTAGCGCTCCGCTTCCAGCAGTTTGTGGAAATCCATTTGTTGCGTGAAAATAATAAAATTTCTTATTCCATGTGGGAACGTCAAATGAGTCAGTTATAGTAACAGTTTGAGAGTTAGGAGACCCTATCGAAGCAACTCCACCGGGTGTACTTGTTGTTGGGGTTAACAGGGTAAGTCTAAATACCTTGTTAGTCTCTACCTGTGCAGGATTATATTGATCTGCAAGAATTGTGCACGTGATCTGTATTGAATCGGTTGACTGATCGAAAGATAACGTTCCGGTTGGCTGGAAACCGCCACCTATAGTGTAATGTGTGTTCAATTCAGCTCCGTTTGGGAGCACAGGCTCTATTATGTAGTTAACCGTTGTTAAAGTTGGAAGAACAGGGTTAGTTGGAGAGGTCTGCAATTTAGAGATAGTAAAAGTAACAGTTGGCAATGTCTGTCCTTGCTTTGGCTGCGGGATAGAGGTGGCACTAACCGCAACACTAAATGTTGTGTTAACAAAAGCATCATTCTCATTGATTGTTATGATTGCAGTTGAAGGCGATCCTGTTATTCCATAGTTTACAGAATTTACCGTCGCATTTGGACCACTAATTCCAACTACTATATTTCTAGCTACTCCAACAGAAGGTGTTTCTAGAGTTGGAACCAATAAAGTGAGAGTCTCGGGAGAAAGGGCAGCAAGTTGTTGGTTGCTCATGGCAGTTATCCCTGGGGTGTTCCAGTTAACCGTGTTTTGATTGGTGCTAGTATAGTTAAGATTTTGGAAGACATATCCAGTTGACCCCTTTATCTGCCACGTCTGGGAATAGTCTATACCTCCGGTTGCTGTAGAAGCTCCGCTTATATAAAGTGAAACTGTTGGTTGTAAAGGCTGCCAATAGTTAACATTCGAATTATTATTACTAAATCCATTGTTTACTGTCACGGTTCTAATCAAGCTAAGGCTAGCAGTAGCACCTTCAGGAATAGAAACGGATGCAGGATTAAATCTAAAAGTGCTAGAAGTTGTGATATCTGCTTCTAGTATGTTGTATGTGAAATTGGTTTGATTACCAAGAGCAGTGACGAATGAAACATACGGGTATACACTATTAGAAGCAGAAGGTCCTGTTATGAAGAATTTAACCAGAGTGTTGGTGTCGAATTTAGCAGGATTCCTAAGAGGAACTATATAAACTGGTGAAGTTGCAGCTCCAACCCCTGTAAAATTCAATGTCCATTGTGTTGCACCTGTTTGTAAGGATCCATTCCTGTAAATGTCATAGTCAGTCCCCCTAACCGAAGTTGTTTGTGCTTCATTTAGATTAAGAACTACCTCAGCCTGATTGGGTGATAAATCACCATTGGATGTTACATTGAATACTACGGGTAGTGCATAAAAAATACCAGTGGCACCAGCATTTCCATTTTTTGGCTCGTATTGATCATAAGATGCAGTAGAGAAAGTGAATTGCGAAGGAGAAGGCTGATCGTCATCTGTTATAGTAACGTGGGTAGTACCGGTTGCACCTGTGTAGCCGACTCCGCCAATATACCATTGGAAAATAGAATTCCCGGTGCTATTTGGATCTATTTCGTAGTAGACATAAAAATCTCTAGATGGTAAAGGTCCTATTATACTGTCATCTACTATGGTAAATGGTGCAGATCCTGAATTGACACTTGGTGTGAAATCGACATTACCAGGGTTGGCACTGTAATTTGTTCCTTCAGTAGCTGTTCCATTTATGAATGTATAATTGGCTCTAACTAAGCTAGGTACGAATTTGTCCTGCTCCCCAGATAAACTTCTTGTAACCAAAGCACTGCTAAGACCTGCAGTTTCAGAAAGAGTTATATCATAGGGTATAGTGATAACAGATTTTTGTAAACCTGGTGTCTTAACAGATACTGTAACATTCCCAGATGGGTCCGTAGTTGCCTGTATGTAATTAGCTTGATCCTCAGACCCATCAACAAAATTTATGCTGTATAGATCTTGCACGGGAGCAGTACCTCCAACAACATCAAATCCCTGGCTTAAAATTCCAATCGCTGCTCCAGTACAACAGAGAACCTCGATTTGAACAAATGATCCCTGAACACTAGCTGATATACCAGTTCCTAAGAACTGTATCCCGGTTGCACCCTCGACTAGTAGACCGGTCGGTCCGTAAATACCACCGATAATACCAGTGGCTCCAGTCGGTCCAACTGCTCCAGTAGCTCCGTCTATTCCAGTTGCACCAGTAGGCCCGGTTGCACCATCTGCTCCAGTTGCACCTGTTGGTCCAGGATCTCCAGTTGCACCAGTTACTCCTGGGTCTCCTGTTGGACCAGTAGCCCCGGTTGGACCTGTTCCCCCACCGAGAAATATTCCCCAGCTTGTCTCTAATTTAGGATCTAATCCAGTTTCATCGTTGCCCTTTAAATAATAAATAACATTAGTGTCTAATGTTATGAGCAAACTACCAGTTTTGAACTTAGACTCCTTGTCTGTGAATGCAGCAGAAAGCGCGGCATTACTAAAGGTAGAGACCTGTTGAAGTCCACCTTTGATATCCTCTGAGTATACTACAGGATAATTTGGATTATTATGGCGTATCCTATCCCCTAAAATAATTGGCATACTCTATTTATCCTTATTTTTTTTATTGGGTTAAGAGATTTACACCATCAAAATTATTATCGGATATACCAATATAAACTATATAATTAGCGGGTAAACCAGATATTGTTGAAAAATTAGTACTAGTTACAGTCCTTTGTCTGAAAGCTCCTATGTAAGGTGCAGAAGGTGGCACAGTAGCAATTGCATCAAGAACTCCAAGGGATTGCGGATAGGCAAAAACAACTCTAAATCCAGAAGCTGTAGTAACAGCAGACATGGTTTGAGATTTTCCTCCGTACTGATATTTAGGATTAGTTAGTAAGTTCATTAATATATCAGCCATATCAGCATCAGAGACAACATCCACAGCAGCTTGTGATAAATCAGGGTTAGCACCCCACCAATTAGATATCCCCCAATAGAAAACATTTTCGAAGGACACAGAAACAGAAGCACTGGTTGTTTGATTTCCAGTTGCTCTAACAACCTGATTGTTCTGAACCCTTAATCCAGTATTAGGAGAGGAGAACGAGGTAGAATATGTTGTATTCAATGTTAAATCAGTGTTTGAATAGTAAGCAAAATTACCAGCAGCTGGAGGATCAGGAGACCAAATCCAGTTCGTACCTGATGTAGACTGCGGTGTGATTTGTCCGCTACCTGGGGTTGGACAGGAAGCAGTTCCACCAAAATCGCAATAAGCTCCATTGGGAAGAATTATCGAATTAGATGTAAGAACGCTTCCAAGTGTTAAATTGCTAGATGAAGGTCTAGTTATTGTTATGGTTGGAAATGGAGTTGCATTATCATACTTTCTAACATTCCACTGGGAAACTATAGCAGGCGTAACCAGAGTGGAGAAATCCAAATTCAGTGCTAGTCTTTCAGAGTCAAGAGCGAAATCCTGGGTATACTGAAGGGTTAATTTAGCTGCTGAGCTTCCATCACCTGTAAGTGGTGCTGTTCTTTCTATTGTCCCGCCACTTATGCCAACAGTAACATAGTCACCCGATGCATAAACAGTGACACCAGTTCCGATAAATTGTATACCGGTAGCACCAGCGGTTATCTCGTTCCCGGCTGGATCGAAAATAGCAACTTGAGCTCCTGTTGCTCCTGTTGCTCCTTGAACATTAACGGTAATAAAGTCACCAACTTGTGTTACGTTAACACCAGTTCCATCAAATTTTATCCCCGTAGCACCAGTAGTTAGCTCGTTTCCATTTTGATCATATACTGCTACTGAAGGGCCGGTAGATCCAGTTACACCCGCTATATCGACCGTTACAAAATCTGATGTGTTAGAGATTGCTACACCAGCACCAGTAAACCTAATACCAGTAGCACCAGCAGTTAGCTCGTTCCCTAGCGAATCAAAAATACCAACCTGAGCTCCTGTTGCTCCGGTTGCACCACCAATGTCTATAATTATAAAATCACCATTATCGGTGATGTTAACAGTTCCTTTGAATTGTAATCCAGTTGCTCCGGCTGTCAGCTCATTTCCACTGGCATCAAAAATTGCAACAGCTGGACCAGTAGCTCCCGAAGCACCAAATGGAACAAGATCGGTATCTGCAGTTCCACCATAGTACCAATATTTATAGGAAGTCTCACTACCAGAAGGACCGATAAGCATTCTAACCTCCATGGTCCTGAATCTAATTGCTCCAGGGATAGAAGAGTTAGCAAGAGCTAAAGCTGTTGCCTCGTCTGTACCAACATAAGGACCTGACCAGGTGTCTACTGGTAATGGATTGATTGGCTGTACGCCAAAGGGTATCTGAAATCCTGTTACTAGTGTCATTTTATGGTGTGAATGTTATTTGATGTCTATGCGAGTAGTCATATGGTATAGCAGGATTCATAGTGTAAACTTTATATGAAACAGAGTCTCCACTGTATGTATTAACATTGAAAGTTGATAAACCACCTGTGTAAGCTGGGGTTACGTTTGCATTAACCTCCAGGTCCATAACCAAACTTATCGTTTTGGTAGCTGGCATAGCTGCAGTGAATCTATTGTAAACGCTACCTGTGTTAAGTATAAATGGATTGCTAGTACTATCAGCAAAATATCTTGTTGTTAAAGCTCTAACACCGGCCGAATCCGTTGGAGTAACAGCAACAGGTCCACAGAAAATAAGATACTCGAAATTAACAGTGGAGTTGGCCGAATTGTTAAAGACATATTCATCAGTTACCTCTATCTTATAAACCAAAGAAGTTGATGTATCTAGAGATGCATCATTGTGGGTATATGAAATAGTGTCGGAAGACGCCGATAATGCTCCGCTGTCTATCTGATTAAAAGATCCAGCCCCATTAGTTTGGCAAAGTATGCGATAAGATTGCAGATCTACCAGAGGGGAATTTCTAGTTATGGTAGAAGAAATAACGCTAGAAACATTACCAATCTCTCTCTTTGAATTAACCTCCGGGGATGTCACATTACTACCAGTAACAGTTATAGGTATTGTAGGTGAAACATAAGGAGTTATCGGTATGGTCAGAGTCACATATCCAGAAGCCCCTGTACTATCCGTTACGGTGTATTTATAATTGTAATTTGTAGTGTCCCAGAGGGTGTTTGTGTTTGTATGCACATAAGTACCGCTAGATGCTATATCTGTGGAAAGAGTGGTCCAAGAACCAGTTCCCCTTCTAAACTCCAATACCGCGCTACTGACTGTGGCACCAAGTGTCAATATAGTGTGTGAAAAATCTATATTATTGTTGACGTTCGTTATACCAAAAGGCAAAGGTACGGTGGTTGTTGTCAAGAGTGAAACTATAGGTGCTATACTTTCGCTTAGAGCTAGCTCTATTACCTCAGCAGGGGTTTTACCTTGAGCTGGTATAGTGTCACCATTCACATAACGGCCAAAACTTTTGGTAGCTGATAGAGAAACAGTAAGGTCGTTAGGGTAAACAAATCCAGAGCCACCTGAACCACCGGTAAAATCTATGGTTACAAATCCGCCAACTGCGCTAGCAGATACGCCAGTTCCAATGAAATTTAATCCCGTTAATCCTGCAGTTAACAGATCACCGGATGGACCAAATACACTAATGGGTGCCGTCTCAAAAACCTGTATCTGAAACTGAGTCCCGTCATAGAAAACTGGATAAACAATATCAGTATTAATTTCACCGTTTACAAGAGGTTGTACACCGTTAGCATTTACTTTTTTAACATCTAGAGCCTCAAATCCATCTATGGATAAAGTGACCGGTCCAGTATTAGTTGTTGGAAACTTTACCAGATAGGTAATGCTTGAGCTGTATTCAAGAATTCCCTTGGAAGCCGTTCCACCGTAAACATTAGCAGAGATCTCTGCCGGCTCGACATAGGTTACCTCGGTTTCAGTTGATACTCTTACCCAGCAATCATCTGGATTCCCTGAGCCATTAATTGTAGAAAATACAGCTGGTGTAAAAGGGAAGAAAGAAACAGGAACGCTAACAGAATCCGTAGGAATATTCTGATAAGCAGGATCCAAAAGAGATGCTTTCTCCCAGGGTTGCAAAGCTAGCCAAGCAGTAGAATCACCAGTAGCACCAGTTCCTCCGTTACCAAAATAACCTTTAGGTATCAATCTATACGTCTCATCAGTCTCCTGAACGTAGACGATCATACCAATTTTTCTTCTACCTGATCCATATCCAGTCTCGTCTATGAGGTCAGAGCTGTAATATTGACCAGATCCTGGTGTTAAAATAGGTATAGAATTTCTGTCCTGGATAGTGGGCAAAACCTGATAACCGCCTATAAGGTAGAAATCATGCAATATACCAAACTTAGCGGCACTACCACCCTGCGGGTAAATGTAATTACTTAAAAGTGTTGAACCGCTTATGGGGAAATTAAAATCTGGCATATCCTCTATCTATTTCTTTATTTAAAAGTAAAAGTTTGTGCATTCGTTGAGGCATTATCCCCAGTTATGTAAAGTTTATATCCCCTTCCACCCAATGTGAACGGTTTTCCTTCCCCTGAAACATTTACAGCTCTCGTTGGTTGAGATGATGCATTAAATAGGTAAGTTGGGTTCATAAGTGCTAAATTCTCGGGATAATAAAGAGGGCTTCTACTAGGATCTTCATCGTTAGTTGGTATGGCAAAATAATACTTCTCAGCAATAGGATATGCTGTTGCAGGCCAGGATAGTGTTTGAGTACCCAGTGTCTTTAATTGAGGTATAGTTTTATTTTTAGGAAGGGTTACCGTAGTTATCACAGGAAAGTATGGCGGTCCTATAGTCTGCATTTTATACATAACCTCGGATAGATCCGTTGTAGTATAGGTGCTATAATTAGGTGCACCCCCAGTTGGCAGCGTATAAACTGCATTAACAGCTGTTAAATCAGGAACCTGAGGATACTGTGTGAATCCACCATGTATCAATAAAACCCCTCTATTATAATCTAACTCATCAAAAGTATCCTGTATAGTAACTGTTGCTGTTTTTTGAGATGTGCTTATGCTAGCTAACCCTGTTGTAGATGGATTTGTATATGTAGCAGAAATTAAGGTTATCTTAAATGACTTATTTGGTTCCTGAGGAGCTGGAGATCCCTGCGGAAGTATCTCTGCCTGTATATCGAATGTATTATTTCCACCAGCAGTAAATGCTACATTACCCTCAGCCGGACCAACAACTTGATAATCCGTTCCTTCTTCAGCAGTTATTGCTTCTATTCTGTATAAGACGTCTATTAAGTCGGGAACTGATCCAGCGGACAGATTTCTACTAATCGTGAAAGTGACAAATCTTTGCGGGTCACCCTGTCTTGGCTCAGCTGGTGAGGCGTTATCTACAGTAACCGAAAAAACAGAGGAAGCCCACTGGGAAGGATCGGTTATGTAAATATTCGTGTCCTTAGTAGTTCCTAATTGTGCTTTTTGTACGCCACCTATAGTTCCAGTTGCACCAGTCAATCCAAGGAATATCGTTCTATCAGATCCAGGAGGTTCAGGCACATTATTATTTATAGTTCTTATTCTCATCCATCTTCTTTCAGTGAAGACTGGATTAGCTAGTGGATTGCTTGAAGCCGGAAATGTTATCGTTGCAGGATAAGTAGTTATGAAATTTATGGTTTGATCTGGAGACCCGCCAGTTTGCTGGGTATAAAAGTCTATAGGATTCTGGTAGTCCACACCCAGATCAGCTGTACTAGTGTTCTTAATTTGGAGATCAACCGTTGTATTTACAGGCTGCCAATAATTAACATTAGGGTCATTCTGTGAATATCCACCGAAAGTCGTAACAGATCTTTGTAAAACGACATCACCAGTTTGTCCCTCTGGGATTGGACCAAAACTACTCTGGGTAAAAGTAAATGTGCTTACTGTGGTTATGTCCGCATTCTTTATATTGAACGTGTATGTATTTGGGGTAGTTACAGAAGCAGGGAAAGTAACACCAACTTGTCCAGATGCAGTTGCACCTGTTAAGTCAAATCTAACAAGGCTAGCGGTGTCATAACTTGAAGGATTTCTAAGAGGCACTATGTAGATAGGAGCTCCATAATCCGTTCCATACGAAGAATAATTTACCAGCCAAGAAGTTGCACCGTTAACAACACCATTGTAATAGATTGCATAATCAGATCCTCTAACTGCTGTACTTTGTGATTCCAGTAGATTTATTCTGACCTGACCCTGTAATGGATCCAATGTACCTGTTTGAGTTTTTGAAAAAACAGCTGGAATCTTATAGAAATTAGCTGCATCCCCCGTAGATCCGGAATTTCCTAATTTTGGTTCATAAACAGTATCAGAAGCTCTAGAAAAATTAAAACCTGAGCTGGAGACCTGATCCTGGTCGTATATAGTTATTACCGAGGATGCGGTAGCACCGGTAGCACCAGAGACAACGCTCTTAAATATAGCCTTTCCTGTACTAGAAGAATTAACAGTGTAATTGATATTGAAAACCCTATCTGACTGAATACCAGAGATATTTCTTATCTCAAACGGAACGTTAAAAGAACTACCCGAAGTAGCTAGGAAAGACACAAAACCCGGAGTTCCTATATAATCAACACCGTTTATAGCGGTAACATTTTCGAAGGTATAGCTTATCCTAACTAAACTAGGAACTAGCTTATCAGATTCACCAGATAGTGTTCTAATTAGCTGAACTGAGGTATTTCCAGCTTTTTCACCAACCAGTCTAGTTGGGATATAAGTAATAGTGCTGGTTTGGAATCCTGGGGTTTTAACAGAGACGATCACGTTACCAACACCAGGAGGTGAAGTTGGATCTATATAGGCGTCAATATATTCAACCTGATCCTCCGGGCCGTCTACAAAGTTAAAGCTAGTTGCATACGGTATACCACTTGACCCACCGACTATTTGTTCATATTGGCTGTAAACGTCCTTGATTCCAAGGCCACCTATAGCATCTATTATATCAGCATTAAAAGGCTGGCCTTCAGGAAGCCTGCTGTATTCATAAGCTCTAAAATCTATTATAGGTGGTATAAGTCCAACGGAAGAAAGTTCAACCAGGGGTAGAACTCTAATACCTGGATTTAATTTAGTACCTGATTCTAATTCAGTACCGTTTCCACCCCATGATATTATGGCATTAAAAGTGGAACTGGTTAGATTTCTAGATAATACCTTAGTAACTATGTACTTCAGATAGATCGCTTTTAGAACCCTATTATTGGTCTGCAGAGCTTGAGCATAGACAGCAAAAGGCTTTATCCCAAGCCCACCAGAAAGTCCTATCTCGTAATCTGGAATATCATTTACGGTAACTAATTGATTTATATCTATTAGTTTAGCATTAGACAAGTAATAACTACCAGCACTTAACCCAAAATAGAAACCAGCATCGCCAGCGTATCCAACAGGATTATCAAGCTCTACAGTTGAACCAGAAACGGACAATACTGTAGTGCCATCAGGAACTATACCATAGGGCTTAGTTGTAACCTGCATGCCAGCGGTTAGACCAGCGGAAATAGCAGGATCCAATAGGGTGACAGTAGCGGTGTTATAAACAGCGGTACCAGTAACCCCTATGAACTGAGAGACATTACCTTTGGTAAAATC
>Ga0315904_10005082_pt1 | contig 18400 bp, 16 predicted proteins | sample LakEriMetagenome_6_FD_203529 | JGI IMG/M metagenome (GOLD analysis project Ga0315904, IMG submission 203529) | Freshwater fungal communities from buoy surface, Lake Erie, Ohio, United States - Buoy 12 MA120 | ecosystem: Environmental > Aquatic > Freshwater > Lake | place: USA: Lake Erie, Ohio...
TTGGTTCAGCGATTCAGAAGAAGCGATGTCTGACCAACCGTTTCTATCAGCATAAAATGCATAACGTAAAGCCGGTCTGGGGAAATCAGGTTTCAGCAACACTTCAAAGCCATCAACAGTTCTTCTCGCCTGTTCCATACGATCGCTCGCAAAGCGATAGCTACGCAAATCCGCCCAACGATATTCCTTCATGCCGGGAAAAACCAAATCCTGTTCTGTGTTAAACTCCAGCACATTGCCTCGTTGAAACAAGGGTTTCACCACACGCATATTGGACCAATTGCGATTCTGCAACACATACACACTCAATTGTTGCTGCGGGCTCATGATATTCATGTTGCCTGTGTTCAAAGCCAACTGTATACGTTGATGTGTTCTGAACACTTCTGGCTGAAAAGGCTGCAAAACTTGTGCAGCAATACTGATGCGGCTGTCTACCACCATCATTCTGCAGGTAAAAGCAGGCTTATTGAGGTCGCCATCCATAAACACTTTCAACAAATAATTACCGCTTTTAGTGGGCATACAATTGCGTTCCGGCAACAATGCCTGATAATGCACATACCTACTTACGGCTATGGAAGATGGCCTGAACTGCAAAATGCGCTGCTGGGTAAACCCGTTGATATAGTCGAATGTGCTGAGCATGGCCGGCGACCAATCTGCATTGCAGAGTTGAAACGTGTAAGAATAATTGCGTGGCATAGCATCCATATCGTCGAAATGCAATTCCAATTGCTCATTGCTATTCAGTGAAATAATGGGCAGCCCACCCTGATTGTTCTGCTGAAACAATCGCACTGAACGAATACTACTCCTGAAAACCTGATCAGGTTGAGCATACACTAAATTGACCATTAGCAGAAAAAACAGACAACAACGCATCATGTGTTAAAAATAACCAATCCGCCCGTGAAACCCAGATTGATTTTGCTGTAATGCCACACAGGCAGTAGCTTTGAAACAATCGTGAACATTTCTTTCTACATAGCACGCCGCTTAGCGGTGAGGGGACAAAAAAGATTCTCTGCATTCATTATCCGTTTGTCCATTACCGCAACTGCCATCAGCGTAGCGGCTATGATTCTTACGCTGGGCTTTGTGAATGGTTTTCAGCAGGCCGTTAGTGAGAAGATTTTCAGTTTCTGGGGACATATACGTGTGCAGCATTATCAAGCCGACAGAATTTTTACTGCAGAAGCAGCGCCCATCACCAGTAATGATACAGTGATACAGATTATTCGCCAGCAGGCCGGTGTACAAAACATACAAAGCTTTGCTACACGTTCTGCCGTACTGGAACATCAACAAGAAATTGAAGGCGTCTTATTCAAGGGCGTTGGCAAGGATTATGATAGTACACAACTGAAGCCTTTTCTGAAAGCAGGTCATTGGCTGCAATTCAATGACAGCAGCTATAGCAAGGAGCTATTGGTATCCGCACAAACCGCTTCATTGCTGAACCTGAAAGTACAGGACACTATTAAAGTGTATTTTATCTCCGAGGAAACAGGCACCAGCACTTACCGTAAACTAGTAGTGAGCGGCTTGTACAGAACAGGTGTGGAAGAATTCGATAAGCTATTTGCCATTGGGGATATCAGACTGACTCAGTTACTGAACAACTGGACCAATCAACAAATTGGCGGCTATGAAATCTTCCTGAAAGACTACAAACAAATGGACAGCATCAATAACCAATTGATGGATCAATTGCCCATGGAGTGGAGCAGCAAGACTACGAAGGAATTCTATCCAAACATCTTCGATTGGCTGGGTGTACAGGACATCAATCGTAACGTCATCTTTATCATTATGGCCATCATTGCCATCATCAATATGATTACCTGCCTGCTGATTCTGGTACTGGAACGTACCAGAATGATCGGCACACTGAAATCAGTTGGCGCCAGCGACTGGATGATTCAAAAAGTATTCCTTTATCATGCCACTTTGATCACATTAAAAGGTATTGGTATTGGATTAATTTCCGGATTAGGCTTCTGCATCCTGCAACAACAAACAGGCTTTATCAAACTGGATGAAGTGAATTATTATGTTGCCACAGCACCTGTACTCATTCATTATGGAGAAGTATTGCTGGTCTGCTTGGCAACAGCACTTGTTTGCTATCTGGCATTGATTATTCCAACCCTGTTGATCAGAAAAATGCAGCCGGTAAAAGCCTTACAGTTCCGTTAGTGTAACAAATGCGAAATAAGAATGCCTGTGGCTACACCGGCATTCAAAGACTCTGCCCCACCCCTGCCGGGTATGCTGATGGGCTGATTAACATACGGCAATATATTTTCCCTGATGCCTTTGGATTCGTTACCAATGATTAACAAAGAAGGTTTATCCACCTGAGTAGTATATACAGATTGACCACTCAGTAAAGCACCCAACACAGGCATTTGCTGTTTGGCCAGAAAAGTGGGTAAATCTTCATACCAGATATGCACTCGCAGAAAACTACCCATGGTTGCCTGCACTACTTTTGGATTGTAACAATCCACCGTATCGGGACTACAAACGATCTCCTGAATACCGAACCAATCGGCAATACGAATAATGGTGCCCAGATTGCCCGGATCCTGAATACCGTCTAAAACAAGTGTTATTTTTTGATTGAGCACAGGTGCTGAAGCAGGCCAGTACTGACGTGCAACTGCCAATACCTGCTGAGGTGTTTGCAGGGCACTGATCTTTGCCAGCTCATCAGCCGAAACCCTTGTCAGAACTGAAGCATCACGCATGCCGGCTGCATCCCAATCCTCTGTTGCATAGACTTTGGTAACGTCAAAATGGGTGTTGAGCAATTCCTGCACAATTTTTGGCCCTTCCACCAGAAACATACCAGTAGCCTGCCTTTGTTTTTTCTGGCATAAACTTTGGATATATTTGAGCTCATTCTTACTTAACATGCCCTCATGCATTTAACCGGCAAAACATCCTTCATGCTTCGTTTGGTCTGCGGATTGGTGTTTGCCTTATTCTTTTTTGCCTGTTCCCCTGTCAAGAACTTTCCTGCCAACAAGCCTTTTATTTTCGACAACAAGGTAATACTGGAAGGGAATCTGACCAAAGATGAGAAAAAACGCTTAACCACAGAACTCGATAATTATTGGTATGATAGTATAAGAGCAAGAAAAGCGACTGTATTGCTATTCTTTTACAGTTTAAAGAACCCACCGGCTTTTGATACCACCAACATCACCAGAAGTAAAAAGCTGATGAATGATTACCTGAACTCTCAGGGTTATTATTATGCCAGCTTCAGAGATTCAATTCGCATTGACACCATTAAAGACCAACAACGAGTGTATGCCAGCATGACCATCAGCACAGGTAAAAACATTCGTTTCGATTCTATCGGCTATCAGCTGAATGATTCCGTCTTGCAGGCATTAACCATCAAAGACCTACCTGCTTCCTCAGTAAAAAAAGGGCTACCTTATTCCAAACAAGCCATCAGCATTGAACTAGACAGGCTTACACAGCTCTATCGAAACAGTGGTTACCTCAAGTTGTACAAAGACGATCTAAGAGCTGAAGTAGATACCCTCGATAAACAATTAATGACACTATCCCTGGATCCGTTTGAACAAGCCAATGCAATTGAATCAGCTGCAAGAAAAAGAAAAGAGAACCCCACTTGGGATGTACTATTCAAGAATAAACCGCTTAAAGATTCCACGAAACTGCTGCAGTATAAGATTGGCAATATTTACTATTATCCTGAAACTGCAATTACTGACCCTATAGATAGTATTACCGTGCGATCTAAGACTGGCGGCAAACATTTTCAGGGCTATACTATGTACGACACAGAGGGCAAGTTTATACTGGCTCCTTTGAAAGAACATACTTTCTTCAAGAAGGGCGATCTCTATAGTGAAAAAGCATTCATCAAAACCTTGAATAGCCTTGGCCAGATCGGCGCCTGGCAGAATGTAGATGGCCGCACCCATATACGCAACAAAGACACTGTTGACATGCATTTGTTTCTGGTACCTAACTTGAAACAGAATTACTCTATTGATCTGGAAGGCAGTAGAAACACAGGCTTGGGGAGTTTTATCACTGGTAATTTTCTCGGCGTTTCCACCAACTTCACCTATCGCAACAGAAACGTATGGAAACGCGCAATTCAATCTGCCACCAGTTTGCGGGCAGGTGTGGAATTAACCTTATCCGATACTGCACAGCTGCTGCAAAGTACACAGTTCAGTATCAGTCAATCCTATAGTTTCCCCAGACTCATCCTGCCCTTCCGCATCAAAGCGGCAGACAAGCTGGATGATGCAAGAACACTTTTATCTGTGAACGGCGCCTATACAGACAGAAGAGACATTTTTCGTTTGCGCTCCTTAGTAGGCAGCTGGGGTTATGAGTGGAAAAAAGGCAATACTGTTTGGCTCTACAAACCTTTAAATCTGGAATTGTACGGACTAGAGCGTTTGTCGGGACTAGACTCATTGCTCAACAAAAATCCATTCCTGAAATACACTTTCAACAATGGCAATGTAGTGAGTCAGTCCTTTGGATGGATCAAAACCATGTCAGGAAAACGCAGTTTGTATAATAGTCATTACCTACGTTTTGGCGCTGAAGAATCTGGTTTTCTGACGGGATTGTTTCCTTCCTTATACAACCAGATTTTCCGATTCATCAAGGGCGAAGCTGAATATCGTTTCTCACACAAAAAACCTAAAACAGAATTTGCCTATCGCGCATTTTTGGGTGTGGGCTGGAACTATAGCGATGATGCATCAACAGGACGCGTAATGCCTTTCTTCAAACAATTTGCAGCAGGCGGCCCCAACAGTATGCGTGCCTGGCAAATCAGACAATTAGGACTTGGTTCTTCAAGATTCTACGATTCATCTCAGATCAATTTCCGCGAACGATTTGGCGATATGCAATTAGAATTCAACCTGGAGTATCGCTATACCATCTGGAATATTGGTTCATTCAAAATTGGCGGCGCAGTATTTAGTGATATCGGTAATATCTGGAACCTCAGAAAAGACAGCAACTTACCCAATGGCGAATTTTCTTTCAGCAGACTGGGCAGAGACCTGGCCATTGGCGTTGGCACCGGTATTCGTTTTGATTTTTCCTATTTTCTGATACGATTGGATGCCGGTTATAAACTCAAAGACCCCGCAAGGCCTTACAATGGTGGCTGGGCAAGATTGGACAGACTGGCACTCACAGAAACAAGACCCAATGGTGTGGAAGTACGTAATGCTGCTTTACAGCTGGGTATTGGTCTGCCCTTCTGATGCACGAATAGCTTTGATCTCTTCGGCGAATTGTTCAATTGTGTAAGCATGATCTACACTGAATTCACCAATACGTGTTCTGCGTAAGCCGCTCAGATAGCCGCCTACGCCCAAAGCTTTGCCATAGTCATGTGCCAGACTTCTGATATAGGTTCCTGTAGAACAAACAACTTTAAAATACACTTTGGGTAACTCAATACGCTCAATACTAAACTCGCTGATACGAATGGGTCTGGGCTCCAGTACAACATCCTCTCCTTTTCTCGCAGCAATGTACACAGGCTGGCCGTTGCGTTTGATAGCAGAATGGCTTGGAGGTACCTGCATGATATCACCCGTAAACTGCTTAGTTGCTTCATGCAACATAGTTTCTGTAATATGGCTGATATCTTGCTGATTCACCGGCGCACTTTCCAGATCATAGGTTGGCGTGGTGGCACCCAAGGTGATGGAACCTGTATACTCTTTCTCCATACCCATGTATTCATTGATCTTCTTGGTAAACTTACCGGTACAAACAATGAGTAGCCCGGTAGCCAGAGGATCTAGCGTTCCGGCATGACCAACTTTAGATACTTTGGTCAGTATCCTGATCTTTTTGACAATATCGAAAGATGTCCAGTCGAGTGGTTTGTCGAGTAGTAAAACCCGGCCTTCCAGAAATGAGGGAATTGGTTGCACGGCGCAAATGTACAGTGCAGCTTAGATATCGCGGAATAAACCTTGCTCCTTCAAAACTTCTGTGCCAATGGTTGACCATACGATTACCACCAACAACAAAAACAACACGGAGATAATCAATCCAATGATTCCGCAGATTTTTCCAGCTTTCAAGTTAGCCAGAGAGCCTGGCGTATATTGCTGTGGATAGGCTGCATAGAGTTTGGCATCCTTACCTGCCAAATAAATGGCTATCGCACCAAAAACAATACCTAAGCCATAACAAAAGCAGGATAGAATGGATAGTATACCCATCACAAGCACAGCAGTGGCATTTGGCAAAGCATATTGATAGCTGGGTTGCGCTTGCGCTGGTTGATAGTCGAAATTATTTTCCTGCGAATCCATATATCAGGCATTTTGGAAATGATGAAAAATTCTTGTTACGTAAGATAATAAGATTAGCGCTGTTACAAACACATAACCCGTTTGTATCCACAAAGCTCCGGTTGTAAATTGTTTGCGAATGTGTAGCAGCATAAAAACAAACAATACAATCAATGGCAATAATCCGGGATATACTTCGAAACTGAGCAGCCATTGCCCTTTGATGAAGGCAACCAGTGAACGCTGAAAACCGCAGCCCGGACAAGGCAGATACAACCATGCTTTGAACGGACAAGGCAACTGATGCTGCTCCAGCCAATGCGCTGCGGATGTCCACAGAATCAGCATAGTGGTTGTTTAATAGGCTCTGGCAAATAACACTCTTTGCGAAGATGGCTTACCGGTAAGGATACAAGCGCCAGCTTCCTGAGTATTATTCAATGGGATACAACGAATCGTAGCCTTACTCAATTCCTTAATCTTCTCTTCTGTTTCTGGTGTGCCATCCCAATGTGCTGCCACAAAGCCACCCTTGGTATCGAGTGTTTGTACAAACTCATCCCATGTATTTACCGGCGTGATGTGCGCATCACGATAGGCTTTTGCTCTATTAAACAGGTTCTGCTGAATATCCACTAACAATTGTTGGATATGCTGCGCAAAACCATCCAGACCAACAGCAGCTTTTTCTTTGGTATCACGGCGGGCTACTTCGGCCACATTGTTCTCCAAATCTTTGGGACCTAATGCCACACGTACAGGTACGCCTTTCAATTCGTATTCAGCGAATTTCCAACCTGGTCTTGCATTATCGCTGTCATCATATTTTACAGTAATGCCCAATGCTTTCAACTGTTGTACCAACTCCTGCACTTTGGCATCAATGATTTGCTTCTGTTCTTCGCCGCGATAAATAGGCACAATCACCACCTGCACCGGCGCAATCTTTGGTGGTAACACCAAACCATTATCATCGCTATGCGCCATTACCAACGCACCAATCAAACGAGTACTTACACCCCAACTGGTGGCCCACACATAATCCAGTTTGTTTTCTTTATCGCTGTACTTCACATCAAATGCTTTGGCAAAATTCTGACCAAGGAAATGCGAAGTACCAGCCTGCAATGCTTTACCATCTTGCATTAATGCCTCAATACAATATGTATCTTCTGCACCGGCAAAACGTTCATTAGGCGATTTTACACCCTTCACTACAGGTAATGCCATCCAATTCTCTACGAAGTCGGCATACACATCCAACATCTTCTCAGTTTCAACAATCGCTTCTGCTGCAGTTGCGTGAGCAGTATGGCCTTCCTGCCAGAGAAATTCTGCTGTACGCAGGAAAAGACGGGTACGCATTTCCCAACGTACTACGTTGGCCCACTGGTTCACCAGAATAGGCAGATCGCGATAGGATTGAATCCAGCTTTTATAGGTATTCCAGATAATGGCTTCACTGGTTGGACGCACCACGAGTTCTTCTTCCAGCTTCGCCTCCGGATCTACCATGAGCTTGCCCTTATTATCGGGGTCTGCTTTCAGGCGATAATGTGTTACCACCGCACATTCCTTGGCAAAACCTTCGGCGTTCTTTTCCTCCGCCTCAAACAGGCTTTTGGGAACAAAGAGCGGGAAATAAGCATTCACGTGACCCGTGTCTTTAAACATCTTATCCAACACATCACGCATATTCTCCCAAAGGGCAAAACCATAGGGTTTAATAACCATGCAACCGCGTACAGCACTATAATCGGCCAAGCCGCTTTTCAGAATCAGGTCGTTATACCATTGGGAATAATCCTGGGCCCTGGAGGTAATTTCCTTGCTCATGTAATTCTTTTAAGATTTCTTTAACATTTCAGTCTTCCTGTTTGCGATCTATGGCAAACTATTTGGATTTGATAAACGGAAGACGGAAGCGTCGCAAATGTATGTAACTTCACCATCACATCACCTAAAACAGTGGCCATGAAAACCAATTTATTACCCCTCCTTTTAGCCGCCTCACTGCTGAGCAGCTGCGCTACTTATCAATCGGGACAAACACCTGATGATGTGTACTATTCTCCCGGCAGAGAAGCTCTTGCCAGAGTAGACAAAGAGGACTACGAGGAATCTTATGTAAAAGACGACAACTACCTGCGTCGCCGCGTAAGCAACCGCTACAGATGGGGCAGCATTGATGATTTCGGCTACTGGAATGATCCACGTTTTGACGTACGTTTCAGCAATTGGAATATGTGGAATACCATGGGCTGGAACACCATGGGTTGGAATACCTGGGGATGGAACAGCTGGAACAGACCTGCATTTGGCTGGGGTCTTGGCGGTAATGGCTGGGGAAGTCCACTGATACTTGTCAACAACTATAAAAACCCAAGTGGCGGAACCAATAGTGGTACCGGCGCTACAGCTTTCCGTAACAGAAACTTTAATAACAACAACTATTTAGTTAGAGACGCAAAAACTGGTATGTCCACACCAGGCAATAATCAGAATGCAGGCTTTGGCAATATGGTTCGTCGCGTATTCTCCAATTCAGGCACCAATAGTAGTAGCGCTACCAGCAGTTGGGATCGATCAGCACGTACCTTCTCGTCTGGCAGTAGTTCATCCTACTCCGGAGGCAGCCTCAGCAGCAGTGCAGGTGGAACAAGCGGTGGTACTACCAACAGTTCAGCAACCAGCAGCAGCGCAGGCGGAAGAGGTGGCAGAGGTAATTAATCCAAATTTGCACACAGTTTATACACTACCCATTTGCTGGGACAGTAAACCTATACCCATTCAACATAACAAATGAAAAGAATTATAGCAATAGCCGGTCTGCTATGTGCACTTCAGGTGAATGCACAATCCGTGGACGAAGCCATTCGATATAGCTGGTTTATCCAGCAGGGCACTGCACGTAATGTAGCTACCGGCGGTGTCATGGCATCACTTGGTGGCGATATTACTGCAGCACACGTGAACCCTGCCGGTATTGGTTTATTCAAAACAGGCGAGTTTGTACTTACACCTGGGATGGGTTTCAATGGCAATAAATTCAACTACAGAGGCAACGACACAAGTGTGCGCAAGTCAGGTTTCGGCATGGGTGCCAGTGGTATTATTTTGGGTGGTGGCAGCAAGTATCAAGGCAGCAAGTGGACGAGTACCGCCATTTCCTTTTCAGTAAATCAATTGGCCAATTACAATAATCGTATACAGTTTCAAGGACTGAATAATGTGAGTTCATTTACGGAACAATACCTAGAAGAACTAACACGTGACAGAGCAGATACCAATGCAGCTTTATTCAATTATGTATTTGGTTCTTCATTGGCATTTCGCACTTTTTTAGTTGACACTTTGCGTGGACCAAGTGGCAATTTCATTGGCTATCAAAGTTTGGTTCCACTCAGCACTGGTGTAAAGCAATACTATGACGCTACCACTACTGGCGGGTACAATGAACTGGCTTTAGCCATGGCTGGCAATATGGACGATAAATTATATCTAGGCGGCACATTAACTGTACCCATCATTAACTATTCGCGCGATCTGAACTACAGCGAATACGATGCAACCAATAATACCAACAATGATTTCGCTTTCTTTCAATTCAGGGAAAAGCTAACCAGCAGAGGTGCAGGTATTGGTGCTAAACTGGGTATGATCTATAAGCCGCAGGAATCATTCAGAATTGGCGTTGCTTTTCATACCCCTCAATTGCTGGGCTTCCGCGATGAGATTCGTGCATGGCTTACTGCGAATACAGAAAATTATGCAGGCTTACGCACAGAAAGCAGCGATCGCCTGCGCGATAATGCACCCGGAAGAAGGGAATACAATGTCATCACACCTTTACGTGCAATTGTTAGCGCCAGCTATGTGTTCCGTGAAGTGAATGATACCAGAATGCAGAAAGGTTTTATCAGTGCCGACGTAGAATACGTGCAATACAATGCAACCCGCTACAATGCCATTGATCAAAGCAATAATCAGCTGAATAATTACTACGACCTGCTTAATCAAACTATTAAGGATTATTACAAAGGCAATATCAACGCACGCATGGGCGGCGAATTGAAGTTCAACACCTTTATGGTGCGAGCTGGTGCAGCTTATTATGGTAGTCCGTATAGAAGTGCTGATCTAAAAGCAGATCGCTTTTTGGTATCAGGTGGTTTAGGGTACAGAAACAAGGGTATGTTCATTGATCTGTCTTATGCGCACCTCTTTAACAACGCAGTGCAAATGCCTTATGCATTGAATGATAAGCCTAATACTTTCGCTGTACAAAAAGGCAGTATTGGCAATTTGGTGATGACACTGGGCTTTAAATTCTAATGCCTTTTTCAGTAAGGTATTTCAAGACAGCGTCCACATCATTCGGCAAGAACCACTGAAACTTATCGTCTTTTTTAAACCAGGTCATTTGTCGCTTGGCATAATTTCTTGTATGCTGCTTGATCTTATCCACTGCAAAATCAAGCGTGCACTTGCCTGATAGATAATCAAACAACTCGGTATAGCCTACGGTCTGCAAAGCTGGCAAAGCGGCGTAGGGCTGTAGCGATTGTACTTCTGCTAATAAACCAGCCTGAATCATTGCATCAACACGGGCATTAATTCTGTTATACAAGATGTCTCTGGGTAGTTCAGCACCTATGTAGATGATATTGAAATCATGCGTGGCATGTCCACCTTTTTGAAAATTCGTAATAGACTTACCTGTAGCTTCCAATACCTCCAATGCACGCTGTAACCTACGCGGGTTTTGTTGTTCAACAATTGCCCAAAAAGCAGGATCTCGTTGAGACAATGCGGCTTGTAACCACTCAATCCCCTCCGCTTCATAGCGCTTTGTAATAGTATCGCGGATATGTTTCGGTACAGGTGGGATTTCATCCAATCCTTCACACAAAGCTTTGATGTATAAACCAGTGCCACCTGCCATTACCACTACTTTGTGCTGTTGAAAGAGCTGCTTAAGGGTTGCTGAAGCATAGTGTGCAAAATCAGCTGCAGAAAGATTGTCCTGAACACTGTGCGAGGCAATAAAGTAATGCGGCACAGCGGCCAGTTCTGCTTCGTTCGGTCTGGCTACGCCAATATTCAATTCACGATAACACTGACGAGAATCGGCCGAAATAATCGCTGTATCAAAATCTTGTGCCACGCGAATGGCCAATGCAGTTTTGCCCACTGCAGTAGGCCCTGCGATGACCACTAGTGTATGTTCATATTGGTTCATGCACAAAAAAGCCACCAAGCGGTGGCTGATATTTTATTCTTCATCGCCTCCAACATCTTCCAAGCCGGCTTCTTCCCCTTCTTCACCAAAACCGTCGGCGGCTTCAGATAAATCGTATTTCTCTTCAATGTCTGCGAAGCGATCGCCCAGCAGACTCTTGGTTCCATATTGTTGCGGACCAATGCCCTCTTTTCTACTCACAGAAGGATAACTCATCTTAGCACTTTCTTCCTTGCTCACATTAATCAGCTCTACCAGAAATGTCCAGTTCTTGGTAAAATCATAGACATAGATAAATTTCTGATTGGTATCACGAATTTCACTGCCAATAGTTGTATCAGCCATTAGCAGCGGTTCTGCTACATAATCTTTATCATAACGCTCCAGACTGATCTCGCGACCACGCTGCCAATGATCGTTACTGCGGTAAAAAGTTGCCTGGTGCTTGGAATCAAATTCGTATCCCTTCAGAATGGTTTCGTGTAATTCTTTGAACGACTGGGTGTGCCTGATTACCACATCGCGGTAAACAGCATCGTCTTCTTCCAGATAAACCCTGAATTTAAGAATAGCCATGTGTACAGGTGGATTAAAGCGGCAAAATACAACTATTCAACCGGATAGAGATTCAATTCAGCAGCTTTCTGCACCATGAAAGCATGTGCTGCTTCGTATTCATTGGGAATATCGCCATCCAGTATGGCTTCCCGAATAGCATCCTTGATGATACCCACCTGCCGGCCCGGATTGAGCCCAAAGATTTTCATAATTAGCTCACCCGTAATCGGTGGCTGCCAGTTACGGATGCGGTCTTTTTCTTCCACTTCCTGCATTCGCGCGCGCACCAGTTCAAAATTGCGGAGATAGCGTACCACTTTCACTTTGTTCTTGCTGGTGATATCTGCTTCGCACAAAGTCATCAATGCATCCACATCATCACCTGCATCAAACAATAAGCGACGTATCGCACTGTCGGTGATGTTTTCTTTCGTGAGCGAAATAGGTCTTAAATGCAACTCCACCAGCTTTTGCACAAAACGCATTTTATCGTTCAGTGGCAGTTTGAGTTTAGCAAAGATTTTCGGCACCATGCGTGCACCAACTACTTCATGCCCGTGGAAAGTCCAGCCATGCCCTTCCTCAAATTTCTTTGTTGCAGGCTTGCCAATGTCATGCAGCAATGCTGCCCAACGCAACCAGAGATCGTGCGTATGCCCTGAAATATTATCGAGCACCTGCAGGGTATGATAGAAATTGTCTTTGTGCCCCTTTCCGTCAATATACACAGCGCCATGCAGATCCACCATCTGCGGAAAGATCAGTTTCAGCAAACCGGTTTTATACAAAAGGTCCCAACCAACTGAAGGTTTGGGTACCATCATAATTTTGTTCAATTCATCTGTAATACGTTCCTGCGATACAATACGGATACGTGCTGCATTTTCCTGAATAGCCAGAAAGGTATTGGGTTCTATGCGATAGCCTAATTGTGTAGCAAAGCGGATGGCACGCATCATGCGTAAAGGGTCATCGCTGAATGTTTGTGCAGGATCCAATGGCGTTTGCAGTTTTTGCTCCTGCATGTGTTGCAGCCCGTTGAATGGATCTACGAGTGTACCATAATCAGCAGCATTCAAACTAATCGCCAATGCATTCACGGTAAAATCGCGGCGCAGCTGATCATCTTCCAAGCTACCAGCTTCTACTGCAGGTTTTCTGCTATGTTCTGCATAGCTCTCTTTTCTGGCGCCCACAAACTCAATCTCCAGATCCGGCAACTTGATTTGTGCCGTACCAAAATTTTTAAAGAAAGACACATGTGGTCTTGGCTGAAAACGATCAGCTACTGCATGTGCCAGGGCAATACCATCGCCCAGACAAACAATATCTGCATCCTTGGTATTTCTGCCAATGAGTTTATCGCGCACAAATCCCCCGATCAAATAAGCCGGCATCTGCAATGCAGCAGCAGCTTCGGCTATTTGCCGGCAAATAAATGCCTCTCTTTCTGTCAGGGGTATCTGCATGTGTGCAAATGTAGTTGTGAAAGCGGGTTAAGACAAAACAGTCAATAACTGACCGGTTTGTATCTGCATGGCACAATTGAAATGGCCTTTAGGACAAGCTGTTTGTCCGTGTAAACCACAGGGTCTGCAATCCAATGCTGTGGGCACTTCTACAATATGGCTTTGGCTCGACAAAGGTCCAAAACCAAAAGACGGAATGGTAGAACAATACACGGCTGTTACCGGCGCATCCACAGATGAGGCAAAATGCATGGGTGCTGAATCATTTACATAATTCATCACCGCCCCTTTCATCAACGCTGCTGAAGCCAAAAAGCCTAATTGTCCGCATAAATTGGTGATGGCTTTACCGGGGCAGGCTGCGATCATTTCATCGCATAGCTGCTTATCGCCGGGAGCGCCGATAAGATAAACACCAAGATTGTCTGGCAAGGCTTTGATCAGTTCTATCCACTTTACAGCAGGGAATTGCTTGGTAAACCAAACCGATGCAGGCGCAATACATACATAACGACCATTCATGTAAGGGCCTACTTTTTCCTTGTCCGCAGCGGTTGGATATAGTTTAGGCTTTGCAGGATTGTCATCTGTGCAGAAAGCAATCAACTCATGATTGCGCTGGTATTCATGCAGCGGTGCTGCTGCCGTACTGATGCGATGCTTGATTTTTCTGGTGAATAACCAACTGAAGGGATTCTTATCAAAACCCACTGTTACAGAGGCGCCTGAAAAGGCAGTGAGCAAACCGGTGGCGGCAAAGCGTTGCACATTTACCACCAGATCGTATTGACGCTGACGAATCTGCCAGAGTAGTTTCCAAAGATGCTTGTATTTGTTTTGTTGTTTTTGCCAGATCAACACTTCATGCAAAAAAGGATGTTGCTGAAACATGCCCTCATTGCCCTTGCGGACAAGTATGTCAATCTCGGCATCAGGGTAGTATTGATGCAATTTCTCTACCAGTCCCGTTGCCAGAACCACATCACCAATAAAAGCTGTTTGAATAATTAGGATGCGTTGCATCGCGCAAAGCTAACCAAATATGCGGCAGGCATATTTATTCATATTCCAGTTCATTGCTGAAGAACTCCCAATCGAACAACAAAACTGACTCCATAAAACGATGCGGAGACTTCTGCCTTCTGGGTTTATCGCTGTGCATGCGCTGAGAAGCAATAGCATGGCTGTCGATACCCAACTGAAGAATCGTTTGAATAAAGCTGGTCATTTTTTCGGGTGGTATGTCAAGTATAACCTTGGTCATAATATGCATGACAAATGCACTATTAATTTGTTCAAAAAAAACGACTCCTCCAATTAAAATAGTTAAACAACTAATCTTCAATCTTTTAGCACAGAATTTGGCTGTAACAGCCCAATCTATTGGCGCTACACGTATGTTTGCACAAATTTTTTAGCATGGACTTACAAGCATTGATTGCAGCGGCCTGGGCCGACAGGACTTTACTGAAAGAGGATACATACAGTAATGCAGTACGCACTGTTATTGAAGAAGTGGATAAGGGAAGATTGCGCGTTGCCAGCCCTACGGACAATGGCTGGGTAGTTAATGAATGGGTGAAACAGGCCATTCTGATGTATTTCGGGATCCAACAAATGCAGACTTGGGAATTACCACCCTTTGAGTTTTATGATAAAATGCTACTGAAAAGCAACTACAAAGAGCTTGGTGTTAGAGCTGTGCCGCATGCCGTAGCACGCTATGGCGCTTATTTAGCCAAGAATGTGGTGCTGATGCCCAGCTACGTGAATATTGGTGCTTATGTAGATGAAGGCACGATGGTAGATACCTGGGCCACGGTGGGCAGCTGTGCACAAATTGGCAAGGGCGTACACCTGAGTGGTGGTGTAGGTATTGGTGGTGTATTAGAGCCTCTGCAGGCCAGTCCGGTGATTATTGAAGATGGTTGTTTCCTAGGCAGCCGCAGTATTGTAGTGGAAGGTGTTATCGTAGAAAAAGAAGCTGTATTGGGTGCCAATGTGGTATTGACACAATCAACCAAGATTATTGACGTGAGCGGTGCCGAGCCCATTGAATACAAGGGACGCGTGCCTGCCAGAAGTGTTGTAATACCCGGCACGTATACGAAGAAATTTCCTGCAGGTGAATATCAGGTAAGCTGCGCTTTGATAATTGGTCAGCGCAAACCAAGCACCGACCTGAAGACCAGCCTCAATGATGCACTGCGTGATTTCAATGTAAGTGTATAAAATTGATTGATATTATTCAAAAAGCCCCGGACCTATCATGGCCGGGGCTTTTTCTTAAAAGATGCCCCTTACAAATGAACAGTTAATGATACAAACCCTTTTGCTTCAGATTGCTATATGCACATTATTGAAGTCAGAAAGGCATTCAGGTTTTCTCCCTCCTGCGCTGCGCTTCCATTTCGTTTTCCTGCACCGCATCGGGCATATTTGTATGGAGTTGCTTTTTATGTCTTCGATTAAAGTAGAGGAGTAGCAGCACCAGTATCAGCACTATCATTGAGACGGACACAATGGCTAATAACTGGTTCATATGGGATGATTTATCACGAAAGATACTTTATATCAAATCCTGTCAGTATGGATTAATCTGTCTATCGCTAGTCTGGCCATTAGACAACTAATGGTTGATTCAGCTCCTTGATTCAGATTAACGCTGTGCTCTTCTACCCCATCGTAGCAGCCGCCAGTGCAGGGATTGTACACAATCTGATTCAAGTGATTATCACCCAAAAACCAATTAAAGGCAGTAATAGCTTTAGTTCGATAGTCTTCTTCACCAAATACCCTATAGAAACGCTCCAGTGCCAAAATAGTATAAGCTACATCAATGGGTTGCTCGCCACCAAGAACAGGCTTTGCCTTTGTACCTTTCCAATGCCATGTTTTATTGGAGATTACCTTAATCCTATCGTATTTGAAAAGCTGCGCTATCAGGAAATCAAATGATTCTTTTGCCACATCACGATACAACTGATAACCGGTGCGAACATATGCACAAAGCATAGCTTCCGGCAAAAGCCCGTTGGCATAAGTTAAATAGCCCTCAAACCAATGCCAGTCGTCTGTCTTCTCATGCTGATACATAGCCACCATTCTATTAGCAAAGATTTCAATCAACTCCTGACAATCTGATTTATCTTGATAATAAAGTCCCTTAATGATAAAAGCCATGGCTCTTGTAGAGTAAATGCCAGTCAGATTGGGTATCGCTTTCTGCATAAGTACTGCAGCTGGCTGTACGATTGCTTGCGGTAACACATTTTCTAAAGAGCAGAGATATCCAAGTGCCCAGATTGCCCTACCGGTACTATCTTCTGTATTCTCTTGTTGATTCTGCACTGTAAACTGTTGCGACTCATTCACGTAATTATAAAACTGTCCATCCTCCTGAAAACAATACCTAATAAAATTCAAATACCTCTCAAGTAAGCTAAGATCCGCATTGTCACCACTTAACACATAATGCTGTGCAATAAGAATCAGCGCTCTTGCATTATCGTCTAATGTATAACCTGAATGAATATCCGGATTAGCATACTTAGCAAACTGAAGCATTCCAACATCTGTTGTCATGGTTTGGATATGCTTAATATTGATTTCAGGAAGCCTGTATCGAAGTTGATGCTGACCTGACATTAACTCATCAAAAAGCTGCGCGTGCGCAATAGCTGAATTAGGCCAGACTGTGGATGCCATCCGGTACATGCTGTTCAAAGACAGTTCATCGCGAAGTGTATCGTTATCCAGTAATGCAATAGCTGCTTTGGACAATTGGGTTGAATTTTCAAAATCAATAATCAATCCGTTATTATGCTGTAATACTTCTTTGGCGTGCGGTATGGGAGTTGAAATAACAGGACAACCACAGCTTACAGCATAGGAAAATGTACCACTAACTGCCTGATTAGGGTCTTTAGATGTAAATAAATAGATATCTGAAATTTGCAAATATTCCAATAAGGTTTGTAAAGGCAGGTATGCATTTACAAACTGTACATGATTACCCAAGTCCAGTTGCTGCACTTTCATTTCAAGCATGTCACGATATCGCTCACCTTCCTGCTGTACAATTCCGGGATGCGTTTTTCCCAACACTAGGAATAATACATCCGGATGTTTCTCTACAATTGCAGGAAGTGCATCAAGACTTGTCTCAATACTTTTACTGGAACTTAGCAGGCCAAATGTGGAAAGCACTTTCCTATTATCTAGTCCGTATTGTTTTTTCAGCGCCTCTCGATTAATTGGCGCAATCAAGTGTGTTCCATGTGAAATAACATTGATTTTGTAGCGAGGCACTTCATAATATTCATTCAAAACTGATGCAGCATCATTGGTCATGACAATAATGGCTGCTGCAACACCAGCCATGAACTGAACCGATAACTTTAAAGCAAGATCCGGCCCGGGCAATACTGTATGAAAAACCATTACCACAGGCTTGGTTAAATGCTGAAGCATTTCCCTGAAATCACTTTCCCGCTTTGCATAAAAGCCAAACTCGTGTTGCAATACCACTAATTGAATATGCGGGTCTTTATTAATGTAGAAAGCTGCTTTTGTAAAAGCATTTTTTTCTTCCGTATTGAGAATAAACCTAGGAGGCGTATCATACAAGTGCCTTTCTGAATTGGTTTCTAAAGCACACACAGACAGCTTCAAGGAGTCGCCAAACTGCTCAACCAGTGCATTAATCAAATCCTGAGAGTATGTTGCAATACCACATTGTCTTGGCGGATACGAAGTAACAAAAAGCACTTCCGATACCTGCTGCTTTGCTTGTA
>Ga0315904_10005085_pt1 | contig 18399 bp, 12 predicted proteins | sample LakEriMetagenome_6_FD_203529 | JGI IMG/M metagenome (GOLD analysis project Ga0315904, IMG submission 203529) | Freshwater fungal communities from buoy surface, Lake Erie, Ohio, United States - Buoy 12 MA120 | ecosystem: Environmental > Aquatic > Freshwater > Lake | place: USA: Lake Erie, Ohio...
CCGCCATGTGGAGCCCAAGGGCACAGAGTGACCGGATGCTGTTCTCCCAGAGGTGGCGGGAAATGCTTGAGGGCACACCGAACATTGACTTTTACCAGGATATGGTCAATGGATTAATTGTTAAAGACGGTCGTTGTCAGGGTGTGATCACGGGCTTGGGGCATCATATTGAGTCAAAAGCCGTGGTGCTGACCAATGGAACCTTTCTTAACGGCTTGATTCACATTGGGGAAAAGCAGTTTGGCGGGGGAAGGATGGCTGAAAAGGCGGCAACCGGCATTACCGAGCAACTTCTTGAATTGGGCTTTGAAAGCGACAGGCTTAAAACCGGCACACCGCCCCGGATAGATGGGCGGTCGTTGGACTATTCAAAAATGGAGGAGCAGAAAGGTGATGAGGAGATCAGTGGATTTTCTTACAAGGACATAGAAAGGATAAAGCCCTCAGAACAAAGGAGTTGTTGGATCACATATACAGACCAGTCAGTGCACGACATCCTTAAAACAGGGTTCGACAGAAGTCCGATGTATGCAGGGCGGATCGAAGGTGTAGGCCCCCGATATTGTCCCAGCATAGAGGACAAGATCAATCGGTTTGCGGAGCGTGAAAGGCACCAGCTGTTTGTGGAGCCGGAAGGCTGGAATACCATCGAGATCTATGTAAACGGCTTTTCAACTTCTCTTCCTGAGGACGTTCAGTTTGCCGCCCTTAGGCGGGTCCCGGGTTTTGAAAACTGCCGGATGTTCAGGCCAGGTTACGCCATTGAGTATGACTATTTTCCGCCCACCCAACTTCATTACTCATTGGAAACCAAGCAGTTAGCTAATTTGTTCTTTGCTGGACAGATCAACGGGACCACCGGTTATGAAGAGGCTGCCTGCCAGGGACTTATGGCTGGAATGAACGCTCACCTGAAAGTCAGGGAACAGGAACCGCTGATCCTGAAGCGAAGTGAAGCCTATATTGGGGTGCTGATAGACGATTTGATCAGTAAAGGTACTGAGGAGCCGTATAGGATGTTTACAAGCAGGGCCGAATACAGGACCCTTCTTCGGCAGGATAATGCCGATATGCGTCTCACGAAGCGCAGTTTTGACCTGGGACTGGCAAAAGAAGACCGGATGGAGGCCGTCACTGCTAAGCAAGATGCGGTGGAAAGGATCAAGAAGATCATGGCCGAACTGACGGTTGACCCGGCAGAAGCCAATGCATTCCTGGAGTCCAAAGAATCAGCAGGACTGACCCAAAAGCAAAAGCTGGGGCAGATCGTACTCCGACCAAATATTTTATTGGAGGAACTGATGGCCCACATTCCTACCGTGAACAATGCGCTCGGACAGGAAAGCAGGGATCACCTGCAACAAGCAGAGATACAAGTGAAATACGATATCTATATCGGAAAAGAGAAAGAACTGGTTTCCAGGATGAGTCAACTGGAAGAACTGGAAATACCAGCAGCCTTCGATTATAAAAAAGTACAGGCGATCAGCAATGAAGCGCGTGAAAAATTGAACCGTATCAAACCGCGCACACTGGGCCAGGCATCGAGGATCTCTGGGATCAACCCAAGCGACGTCCAGATCCTGATGGTTTATATGGGCCGTTGAGCCAGCCCACATTCATCACATTTCAGCATTGATCACATTTCGCTTATGTATCTAAGATCACTTGATGATCTTCCACTGAACGCAAGTTACCATAGATGAGTGGCGACATTTTTTAGCTTCCCTTAATGCAGTACATTTGAGTGGCATACCCTAATCTTCTAAAACGCTTGCTCCATGGACACTCCCGAAGAACTTCAGAAAATATTCCCGATGTTTGATTCAAAGCTGGCTGCTTTTATTGCCGGTATTTCTGAACGGAGAACTTTTGGTGAAGGGGAAATAATGATGAAGACGGGCCAGTACTTCAAAGCTACTATGCTCATCATCAGCGGCAAAGTGAAACTTTACCGGGAAAGCGACGAAGGCAGTGAATTCTTCATGTATTTTTTGGAAGGTGGTAACGCCTGCGCCCTGAGCATGATCTGCGCCACCCGAAACCAGGCCAGCCAGATCATGGCCATGGCGGTGGAGGAAACGGAAGTGCTGATGATCCCCATACGGTACATGGATGAATTGATGACCCAACACAAAGGCTGGTATTATTTCGTATTGGAGACCTATCGTTCAAGATTTGAAGAACTGCTGGTGGTGATCGATAACATCGCTTTCAAAAACATGGACGAAAGGCTGGAGTGGTATCTCAAACAGCAGACTGATAAATTGGGCAAACACCTTAATCTCACCCACCAGCAGATCGCCCATGATCTTAGCTCTTCCAGGGAAGTCATCTCCCGACTGCTTAAGAAAATGGAGAAAAACCAAATGGTAGCCCTCCACCGCAACAGCATTGAGGTTCTCATATGATCCCTCGTTAGTGATTTCTGTCACCGTTCAGGGAAATCGGTCGCATTAGCTTTGCGTCATGGAAATAATTGGATACCTGGCATCACTGATCATTGGCATTTCCCTTGGACTCATCGGAGGAGGAGGTTCCATCCTCACCGTTCCTGTTTTGGTTTACCTGTTCCATATCGATCCGGTTTTGGCAACGGCTTATTCCCTGTTCATTGTTGGCGCAACCAGTCTGGTTGGCGTTTTCCCCAAGTATAAAGAGGGTATGGTGAACATGAGGACAGCCATCATTTTCGGGATCCCCTCAATCCTCTCAGTCTATGCTACCCGAAAATGGATCGTACCGGCCATTCCGGAACACATCATGACCATCGGCTCGTTTGAATTTTCCAAACCACTGGTGATCATGCTCCTCTTCGCAGTGCTGATGACCGCGGCATCTATCAGTATGATACGCGACAAAGGAACCGCCATGGATAAGGAGGCGGTACTGCCACAGGAGTTCAATTATCCCCTGATCATGCTGGAGGGCGTCCTGGTGGGCGGCCTGACCGGATTGGTGGGCGCTGGCGGCGGATTCCTGATCATTCCCGCCCTGGTGATCCTCAGCAAACTGCCGATGAAACAGGCCGTGGGTACTTCCCTGTTGATCATCGCCATGAAATCCCTGATCGGCTTTTTGGGAGATATGTCGCATACGGTGATGGATTGGAAACTACTGCTCAGCGTAACTGCACTGGCGATCATTGGTCTATTTATAGGAAACTCCTTTAATAGAAAAATCAATCCAACGACGCTCAAAAAAGGGTTCGGCTGGTTTGTACTGGTGATGGGTCTCTACATCATTGTCAAGGAGTTATTCTTCAAGTAAAATATTAGCTCATTCTGTGACAAATGTCATAGTTAAAGAGCTTTCAACATCAGAAATTTGTAAACCGTAAAATGATTCTTATGAAAGTAGAACAAATCTATACAGGATGTCTGGCACAGGGAGCCTATTACATCGAGAGCAAGGGCGAAGCTGCGGTTATCGATCCGCTGCGCGAAGTAGCGCCTTACATCGAGCGGGCTAAGAAAGATGGAGCCGTCATCAAGTATGTATTGGAAACCCACTTCCATGCTGATTTCGTTTCCGGACACATTGACCTCGCAAAGGAAACCGGCGCAACCATTGTATATGGCCCTACTGCAGCACCATCCTTTGATGCGCACATTGCTGCCGATGGCGAGATCCTTAAGCTGGGTGATGTAACCATCAAGGTGATACACACTCCCGGCCATACCATGGAATCCACCTGTTTTTTACTCATAGACGAGAACGGGAAAGAAACCGGCTTGTTTTCAGGCGACACCCTCTTCATCGGTGATGTGGGCCGTCCTGACCTCGCCCAAAAAGTAAAAGCAGAACTCACAGAAGATATTCTCGCAGGGCATTTATATGATTCCCTGAGAAATAAGATCATGCCGCTTGCAAACGATATCATCGTGTATCCTGCGCACGGTGCCGGTAGCGCCTGTGGCAAGAACATGAGCAAGGAAACTACAGATACCCTTGGCCACCAGAAATCAACCAACTATGCGCTTAACCCCGCATTGACCAGGGATGCTTTTAAGAAAGAAGTACTGACTGGTCTGGTAGCGCCGCCCTCCTATTTCCCGATGAATGTGTTGATGAACATCCAGGGGTACGACAGTATCAAGGATGTCTTGAAGCGCGGCCAGCACGCACTCTCACCCGCAGCATTTGAAGCGGCAGCCAATGAAACCGGAGCCCTGATCCTGGATACCAGGAAGCCAGAGGATTTTGCCAAAGGCTTTGTTCCCAACAGTGTGAATATCGGCATCGACGGAAACTTCGCACCTTGGGTGGGCGCCATGATCCCGGACATCAAGCAGCAGATCCTGATCATCACAGAACCCGGGCGTGAAGAGGAAGTGGTGACAAGGCTTGCAAGGGTGGGCTATGATTTTTGTATAGGTTACCTCGAAGGAGGCTTCGATGCCTGGCAGCGTTCCGGCCAGGAAGTGGATATGATCCAGCAGGTAGATGTAGAGGAACTTCAGGGACTGGTCGCCCAGGGAGCGAATGTACTCGACGTCAGAAAGAAAAGCGAATTCGATTCAGAACATGTTGTGGATGCTGAGAATGCGCCGTTGGATTTCATCAACGACAGCATGCAGCAGATCAATAAGAACCAAACCTACTATGTGCATTGCGCAGGCGGATACAGGTCAATGATCTTTATCTCCACCCTTCGTGCAAGGGGCTACGATAACCTCGTTGACGTTAAGGGGGGATTCAAGGCCATCAAGGAGTCGGGTAAGTTCAAAGTGACTGATTACGTTTGTCCGTCTACGTTACTATAAATTTTTTCATTAGTGTGTTTGAGGATTAAACGGGGGGATGTTTCTACTTCCCCCTTTCTTTAATCTTCCTTCCTTAAACTTCCATATCAGGAGCCGGCTACCGAAGACGGCAAGTTTTCTCCAAGCCAATAAAATCTAATCACCCAGATCGTGAAGGTCATTCTATTGTTCATATCCACATGGCTGTGCCTGCCATTTTTTTCATGGGCACAAAACCCGGGGCCAATTCTGGCTGACGGCAGCGGGCATGGGCATCGCGAAGACCAGCCGCAGGACACCACTACCCTGGCTTATGCGCTGAAAAAGGGTAGTGAAATGGATTTGCACCTGAGGTTGTACTACATGACTACCCGGAATGAAAAAGAGCTGTCCGATTACTACGCCTATGCTTTTGGTGGCGGACTCAAATACCAGACGGGTATTTACAAGGGCTTCCAATTTACTGTTGGTGGTTTTTTTGTCTGGAACCTGGCATCTTCCGACCTCGCAAAACCCGATCCTGCTACCGGAGCTTTCAACCGCTACGAAGTGGGCCAGTTCGATATGGAAGATTTTGAGAATAAGAATGATATGGACAGGCTGGAAGATTTCAACATCAGATATCATTACAGGAAATCCTCATTGACCTTTGGTAAGCAAAACATCAACACGCCGTTCATCAATCCCCAGGATGGCAGGATGCGGCCTACGGGTGAGCAGGGCCTTTGGGTCGATATGAAGGAGATCCCACGTTTACGGCTCCAGGGCGGCTGGCTTTCAAAAATTTCACCCAGGGGTACGGTGAGATGGTTTGGGGTGGATGAATCTATAGGTATTTACCCCTCGGGATTCGGAACCGATGGCAAGAGAAGCAATTATAAGGGTAACCTGAATGCTGGGGGCGTTGGGATACTCGGAATAACATATGAGGTTAAACCTGATTGGACCATACAGGCCTGGGAGTATTATACGGACAATATCTTTAATACCGTGATGCTTCAGTCTGATGCTAAATGGGCATTATCGCCCAAAACCGCTCTGCTGGCAGGCCTGCAATACATCCACCAGAACGCCATCAACGGTGGGGGGAATGATTCGTTGTCGAAAACCTATTTTGATCCCCGGCAGACATCGAACGTGATCTCTGGCCGTCTGGGTTACCAGGTGATGAAGTCGAAACTGCTGTTGAACTATACCCGCATCACCGCTGATGGCCGCTTCCTGTTCCCGCGCGAGTGGGGCCGTGAGCCCATGTATACTTTCATCAAAAGGGAAAGGAACGAAGGGTCCGGCGATGTTCATGCTGTTTCGGTGAACCTGCACCAGGAATGGAAAAAGAACTTTCGGTCTGAGATCAGTTACGGCTATTATAAACTCCCGGGGACCGGCAATGTGGCGTTGAATAAATATGCCATGCCCTCCTATCACCAATTCCTGGTTGACCTCAACTACCAGTTCACCGGATTCTGGAAAGGACTTCAGATGGAATTGCTGTATACGTATAAGCCAGCTGCTGAAAGCCCGGAAAACGCCCGCCTGATCATCAATAAGGTGAATATGCATCACTTTAACTTTATCATTAACTATCGTCTGTGATAATCGTCACTTTCCCCTTAGTTAATTATTAGGTATTTTGTAGTAATATAAATTCAATCATATGTTAGAATGGTTAAAGCATCCCTGGCCATGGTATGTGGCAGGTCCCCTCATTGGTTCAATGGTTCCCATCCTGCTGATATTGGGTAACCGAACCTTTGGTATCTCGTCCTCGCTCAGGCATGTTTGCGCAGCCTGTGTCCCGGCAAACATTTCTTTCTTTAAATATGAATGGCAAAAAGAAGCCTGGAACCTGCTTTTTGTTGCTGGTATTATCGTTGGCGCAGTGCTGACCACTTTCCTGTTATCCGATCCCGAAGCGGTTCACGTGAACCCTGCCTTGGCCAGTGAGCTGAGCAGTTATGGGGTGACGGACTATCGAAACATGGTCCCAGCTGAAGTGTTCAACTGGCCAGCCTTATTCACTGCCCGCGGATTTATCCTGATGGTGGTGGGTGGTTTCCTGGTTGGATTTGGAACACGATACGCCGGTGGTTGTACCTCTGGTCATGCGATCATGGGTATATCCAGTATGCAGTGGCCTTCTGTGATAGCAACCTGTTGCTTTATGGCGGGCGGCTTCCTTATGGCCAACCTGATCCTGCCCTTCATTATGAAACTCTAAAAAATTACAGATGCAGCCTACTACAGAATTTTTGGAAAAAGCGAAAAAGTTTGAAGAGAATACAGACTTTGAAACGCGGTCGCTGGATGCGCAGTGTGTGAACAATATGGAAGAAGACCAACCCTGGTGGCATTTGTTGAAATACCTCATCATGGGCATCCTTTTCGGTATTGCGCTGGTGAAGTCACAGGTGATCTCCTGGTTCAGGATTCAGGAAATGTTCCGCCTGCAAAGCTTCCACATGTTCGGGGTCATTGGTTCCGCGATAGCCGTTGGGATGATCTCCGTACTGCTGATCAAGAAGTTCAATATCAAAACCATCTATGGTGAAAAGATCGTGATACCGGATAAGAAATTCAACAAAGGCCAGGTCTATGGCGGATTGATATTTGGACTGGGTTGGGCGATGACGGGTGCTTGCCCCGGACCACTGTTTGCGCAGATCGGCACGGGCGCTACCGTGATCATTGTTACCCTGGTCAGCGCTATAGCCGGTACCTGGGTCTATGGCTATTTCAGGGATAAACTACCTAACTAAATGACAAGGCTCCTGCAATATGGAATAGGTCCTCTTTTGCTCGCTGGGTTGTATGGCATTACAGCGCTGATGATCCCTGCATGTAACAACAAGCCTGATGTGCAATCACTTGCCCAGCCTGAGGAAGCGCCATGGCAGGGCTGGAACAGGTATCAGATCAAACCAGAGGATACGCTGGCGAATTACGGTTATGAGCTCATTTCCAATACGTCCTATTACCTCGGTCCAAAAGGGAAGGTAGCACCACTCACCAATGGCATGAATTGCCAGAACTGTCATCTGGGCGCAGGCACCCTGCCATATGGGAATAACTATAGTGCCGTAGTGGCCAATTATCCCATGTTCAGGGCCAGAAGCGGCGGTATCGAAACCATTGAGAAGCGGGTGAACGATTGCATGGAAAGAAGCCTCAACGGGAAGGCCCTGGATACCAACAGTAGGGAGATGAAAGCCATCGTGGCCTACATGCATTGGGTGGGCGATGAGATACCCGCGAAAACAAAACCCAGGGGTTCAGGTATCCCGGATCTCAAGCCGCTTGACAGACCTGCTGATCCGGCAAAGGGTGAACTGGTATATACCCAGCAGTGTAAGGTTTGTCATGGCGCTAACGGAGAAGGACAACCGAATGCGGAAGGGTTCGGCTACGTATATCCGCCTGTTTGGGGTAAGAGCAGTTATAATGTGGGGGCAGGGCTTTACCGCCTGTCCCGTTTAGCCGGTTTTGTGAAATACAACATGCCTTTTGGCACTGCGAGTTATAAGAACCAGATACTCACCGATGAACAGTCCTGGGATGTAGCCGCGTATATCAACTCCATGCCGCGGCCAACCAAGGACCTGTCCAACGACTGGCCGGATATTTCCAAAAAGCCCCGCGACCATCCATTTGGTCCTTATGCGGATAGCCTGAGTGAACAACAGCATAAATATGGTCCGTGGCCAAAAGCCAGGTAAAACGGGCGAAAAACTAACCGTCTCTCATTCATTTCAAAACCCCTCATCACATGTGTCAGCACCATCATGCAAACGAGAACATCACTCATCATGGGACGGATCTTGCGAATGCTAAACAAGCTCACGGAGAGAAGCAGGGAATCGAGGGTACGAACCCGGATCATGGCCGTGACCCCGGCACCGATCGGCGGGATTTTCTGAAAAAAATGTCGCTCGCTGGCCTCGGCATGGCTGGCATTCCGCAGATCGCTTCTGCTCACGGGAACGAGCTGTCAGATGAAGCGTCCTGGAAAAAATCTTCCGCGCTGGCGCAGGGTAAGGTGCAACGGATCACGCTGTTACATACCGCGGATATCCACGCACAGCTGAACACACACGACGAGTTTTTCTGGGAAAATGGCAAAGCAACGTATCGGAAACTCGGTGGTTTCGCAACGCTGAAGACCATGCTGAAGACATTGAAAGCGGAGAATCCGGCAAACACCCTGATCATTGATGGGGGCGACTGCTTCCAGGGTTCTGGTGTGGCCTCCCTTACCGAAGGCCGGGCCATTGTTCCTCTTATTAATAATATCGACTATGATCTGATCCTGCCGGGAAACTGGGAGGTGGTATATGGCAAGGAGAACCTTATGAAAGACATGGGCGGTTACCAGGCCCAGAAGATCTGCGCCAATATGTTCCATGACGATACTGAACGAAAAGGCGAAATGATGTTCCCTCCCTACTGGACCACGCATTTTGGCCAGATCAAGATCGGGTTTATTGGATACAATGACCCACTTACGCCAAGACGGCAATCTCCCGCCTATTCAGCTGGAATAAAATTCACTCATCCGGAAACCAATGTGGCTAAATACATTCGTTATCTCAGGGATTATGAAAAATGCAGCATGGTGTTTCTGGTCACTCACCTGGGGATAGCACAGCAGCTGGACCTTGGAAACAATCCGGCGGTGGAAGGGGCTGATTTCATTCTTGGAGCAGATACCCACGAGCGGGTGAGGAAACCCATAGAAGCAAAATATACCAAAGTCACGGAGCCGGGCGCATTTGGTTCTTTTGTAGCCAAACTTGACGTCATCATTGAAGACGGAAAGGTGAAGGAGACCCAGTACAAACTGTTGGAAGTGGATCCGTTGAAGTATAAGCCGGATCCTGAGATGGTTGAACTGGTTAGAAAAGCCAGGGAACCATTCAGGAAAGATTTGGATAAAGTGATCGGCAGCACGAAGAACACCCTGGTCAGGTATTTTGTGTTGGAAAATACCATGGACAACCTGATCACGGATGCGATCTTCTGGAAGTTCAAGCCGGACATTGCATTGAGCAATGGATTCAGGTTCTGTCCCCCCCTGGTGGTTGATGAAAAAAAAGGAACCCGCGAGATCACCAATGATTTTTTATGGAACATGTTGCCAGTGGACAGTGAGGCGAAGTCGGGCGAAATCACTGGCGAGAAATTGTTGCAATGGTTGGAAAAGGAATTGCATAATGTTTTTGCAAAGAAAGCTTCAGAAAGATTTGGTGGTTGGGTGGTGAGGTATTCAGGAATGGAGGTGAACATTACCGCTGGCAACGAAAAAGGTAAGCGCGTGAATTGGGTAAAAGTGCAGGGCAAACCCCTCGATAAAACTAAGATGTATCGTATTGTAGCCTGTGAGCGTGATGGAGATCCTGATGATATGATTTGCAGGATCGAAAACGTTTTAAACCCCACCAGGCTCGGCTACTCACTACATCCCATCATCCGCGAATACCTGGCGGCGCATTCACCGGTAGCTCCCAAGATCGAAGGCCGCATGACCGCCACCGACGAACCACAGACCTTACTCACCCAGTTGGAAGGGTACGATTATCAGTTCCGGTAAGAACAATTGGCTCATTAGCTGATTGGCTCATTAGCTCATTCTTCCCTGCCAGATCACTTTATGAATTCGAGCAGAGGAATCAGCCAATTAGCTAATTAGTCAATCAGCCAATTGTACTGTGATATCTGTCACTATTTAACTCCGCTCCCCTTTCTACCTTGCAGGTATCAAATACATCATTATGAAATCCCATTACAATGTCCTGGTGGTCGGTGGCGGAACCGGAGGTATCATGACAGCTGCACAGCTGCGCAGAAAAAATAAGAATCTCAAAATCGCGATTGTTGAACCCAATACAACGCATTACTACCAGCCCGCATGGACGCTCGTTGGCGCGGGGGCATTTAATTTCAACGATACGAAGAAGGATGAAAAGAAACTCATCCCGCCTGGTGTTGAATGGATCAAGGACTATGTAACAAGCTTTGACCCTGAGTCAAATCAAGTAGCTACAAAGAGCAGTGGGGATATATCATACGACGCCATGGTCATCAGCGCAGGTATTCAAACGGATATTGACGCGATGCCCGGATTACGTGAAGCATTGAAAACAGATGTGGTATGCAGCAACTATATCGATCCAGAGAAAACATTCAGGATCCTGAAGGATTTCAAGGGAGGTAACGCCATCTTCACCCAACCCGCTACACCCATACGCTGCGGTGGTGCTCCTCAAAAGATCATGTACCTGGCGGAAGAGTATTTTGAGAAGTCGGGCGTGAGGGAGAAAACAAATGTGGTATTCGCAACACCGGGTACCGTGATCTTTGGTACCAAGGTATTTGCTGATGAGTTGAACCGCATCCTGAAAAAGAAACGCATAAACTTCAAACCGTTTTATAAACCCATTAGCATTGACCCTGTTAAGCAGGAGATCACCTTTCAATATATCAAGCCCGAAATAAAGAAATCTGAAGCTGAGCTTGACTCAACCGTGGGCGAAAAACTGAGCGGCGATAACCTGATCACTATGCATTACGACATGCTGCATCTCGCTCCTCCGCAGAGTGCGCCGGACTTCATTAAGCAATCACCATTTGCCCACCAGGAAGGACCCAACAAAGGCTGGATGAATGTTGATATTCACACCCTGCAGCATCCGCACTACAAGAACGTATTTGGCCTGGGTGACTCTGCCGCCTTGCCAACGGCAAAAACCGGAGCAGCGATACGTAAGCAGGCGCCTATCGTGGTGGAAAACGTCCTCCGCATCCTGCAGAGCTTGCCGTTGAGCGAAAAAGTCTATGAAGGATATTCCTCCTGCCCCATTGTTACCGGCTACGGTAAGATGTTGCTCTGCGAATTCAAGTATGATAATGTGAGGGATAGCGATCCCCTGCTTTCCAAGTTTGTAGATACCTCTAAAGAACGCTGGAGCATGTGGGTGTTGAAAAAGTACGGTTTACCATGGCTGTACTGGAACATGATGATGAAAGGGCGGATGTGATCAGTTTCCATTGAGCACGATCCATTCCCTGATCATTGATTTTACCTTTTCAATGTTATTTAGGATCTCTGACTCTGTGAAACGGAGTACCCTGTATCCTCCTAATCTGAAACGGAATTCCATTTCAGATTTTTTTCTGCTTTCTTCTTTTTTATAACCGCCGCTGGAGTCTATCTCAATGATCAAAAGCAGCTCAAGGCAAAGAAACGCAGCATTCTGATCAAGCACTTCAATCCTCCTGTCGAACGAGAATCCTAGCATCTTTCTGTCTTTCAACAGGTTGTTCCAGAGAAAGGCTTCGGCCTCCGACATCTTCTTGTTTGGGCCATAAGTGAGAATTTGAATCATCTCAAAAGTCTGGATTGTGAGAGTAAGCGTCTAATTCAATGCCCAACTGGTTTTCATTGAATTCCAAACCTTTTACCATGGCTGAATCAGACAACTTTAGTGATTTTGACATTATTCGGGTATCGTTTTCCCCAATTAGCTAATGAGCCAATTAGCCAATCAGCCAATTGATCCCGCCAGGCGGCTACCTTTATTCTCTCGGATTGTTTGCGTATTTTCAACACATGAATGCTGAAGCGGGTAGACTTGAAGAAAACCAAAAGAAAAAAGTACCCCTTGAACAATGGGGCCCCTATCTGGCCGAACGGCAATGGGGAACTGTAAGGGAAGATTATAGTCACAATGGTGACGCCTGGCGCTACTTTCCATTTGAACATTCCCATGCCCGGAGTTATCTCTGGGGTGAAGACGGCATTGCGGGGATTTCTGACTACTTCCAAAACCTCTGTTTCTCCGTGGCTTTCTGGAACGGACATGATAAGATCCTGAAGGAACGGTTGTTTGGCCTCGTGAACTTTGAAGGCAATCACGGCGAGGATGTGAAGGAACTGTATTATTACCTCGATAATACCCCTACTCACTCGTACATGGAATACCTTTACAAGTATCCCCACAAGGCCTTCCCATACGAAAAGCTCAAGGAGGAAAACAGGAAGTTAAGTCGAATGGAGCCTGAGTATGAGATCCTGGATACCGGGATCTTCGACAAAGACGAATATTTCGATGCCCATGTCACTTACGCTAAAAACAGCAGTACAGATATCTTTATCCGCATCAGACTCACCAACCGGGGTAGCCATGCGGCGGACCTCACCGTTTTACCTACGCTCTGGTTCTATAACCGTTGGCAGTACGACAAAAACACGCGCAAGCCCGCCATTATCCTGAAGGATGATCGCCATGTCAGGGCCACCCATAAACGGCTGGGCAGCTGGAACCTCTATTTCCAGAAACCCGACGATATCTATTTTACAGAAAACGAAACCAACCACAAGATCGTCTCCGGCAAGGAGCAGACTACCATCTTTACTAAGGATGCCATCAACGAAGCCGTGGTCAACGGTAAGAACAAACACCTGCTCAGGAAGCGAAAGCAAGGCACCAAGTTCTCCCCCGTTTACAAGCTGCACCTCAAGGGTGGCGAAACCCGGGAGATCTACCTCCGACTGATTGACAAGGCGCCTGCCGACCCATTCCCCTCCCATTTTAAAGGGCTGTTCGATATTCGGAAAAAAGAGGCGGATGAATTCTATGACTCCATACTGTCAACACCCCCGGATTCTGACATTAGGAAAGTTCAGCGGCAAGCTATTGCCGGTTTATTATGGAGTAAACAGTATTATCATTTTGACGTAGAAAGATGGCTCAGCAGGGGGGATGGCATCACACCAGTGAGCGATGGAAAGAAATGGGGGCGTAACCACGACTGGAAACACCTGAAGAACCAGGACATCATCTCCATGCCGGACAAGTGGGAGTTCCCCTGGTATGCGGCTTGGGACCTGGCTTTCCAATGCATCCCCATGGCCATGGTGGACCCGGTATTTGCCAAGCACCAGCTCCTGCTGATCATGCGGGAGTGGTACATGAAGCCGGATGGTCAATTGCCCGCCTATGAGTGGAATTTCTCGGATGTGAACCCGCCCGTTCAGGCCTGGGCTGCCCTGGAAGTGTATAAGATCGAAAAAGAGATGAAGGGCAAGGGGGATCTCAACTTTCTCAAACGCGCCTTCCATAAACTACTGATCAACTTCACCTGGTGGATCAACAGGAAAGATCCCAATGGCAATAATATGTTCGAAGGAGGCTTTCTCGGCCTCGATAACATCGGCGTATTCAATCGTAGTGCCCCCCTCCGGGACAGCCATCTTGAACAGGCGGATGGTACCGCATGGATGGGCATGTATGCGCTCAATCTGTTAGACATGGCCCTCGAGATCGCCATGCACGATCCTACTTTCGAAGACACAGCCACTAAATTCTTTGAACAGTTTGTACTCATCGCAGAAGCACTCAACCATCATGGCATGTGGAATGAGGAAGATGAGTTTTTCTATGATACACTTTCTGTTTCGGGATCAGCACCCATACAGTTGAAGATCCAATCCGTAGTAGGTCTCACCAGCTTGTTTGCCGTGTCGATCATCCGTATGGAAATGATCGATAAGCTCGAAGATTTTTCAAGACGGATCAACTGGTTTGAACAGTACAGGCAGAAGAACAATTTGTTTTGGCCCAACGAAGAACATGGTGAGCGAGACAGGACCCTGGTTTCACTACTGCCACGGGAACGACTGGAAGCACTGATGAAAAGGGTATTGAACGAAGAAGAGTTTCTTTCAGACAACGGCATCCGCGCACTGTCCAAATACTACGACAAGAATCCTTATACCGTGCATATCGCCGGTGTTGACCATACCATTCAATATGATCCCGGGGATTCCACCAGCGATTTCTTCGGTGGCAACTCCAACTGGCGGGGTCCTGTCTGGATCCCGATGAACTACCTCATCATCCGAAGCATCCGCCGCTACGGGAGGTTCTATGGCGATTCCCTCAAAGTGGAATACCCTACAGGCAGCGGAAAAAAGTATAACCTCAAAGACATCGCGACAAAACTAACGGAAAGGATCACCCGAATATTTGAAAAGGATGAAGAGGCCTGCCGCCCGGTATTTGGCGAGTATGCAGAGTTTTACAAAAGGCCAGGTAACGAAGACCTGCTGCTGTTCTATGAGTATTTTCATGGCGACTCCGGCAAAGGCCTCGGTGCCAGTCACCAGACCGGATGGACAGCGCTCATCGTCGAGCTGATAGAGCGGGTCAAGAAATAATTGGCTCATTGGCTCATTAGCTCATTAGCTGATTCTTCTGTTCGAAATACGTAATGAAATCCAGCATAAAGAATGAGCCAATGAGTCAATTAGCTAATTAGCCAATCGATTCAATCCGCGGCGGTATCAGCTTGTAAACGACGGGCGTAACGATCCTTGACAGGATGGTTGACGAGATCAGGCCACCGATCATCACCAAAGCCAGCGGTGATACCAGGGGATTGCTGTTCAGTGCGATCGGGGTCAGACCACCAATGGCAGTAAGACTGGTTAACACGATCGGGAGAAAACGGATCTCACCGGCTTCCTTGATCGCTTCGTCGAGCCCCATCCCCTGTTCCCGCAGCTGGTTGGTAAAATCCACCAGCAGGATGGAGTTCTTGACTTCCACGCCGGCCAGCGCAATGAATCCGATAATGGCTACGAAAGAAAGCGGATTACCGGTGAACCATAGCATCATGGCGCCGCCGATCATGCCCAGCGGAATAACGGACAGCACGATCAGTGTACTTTTGAAGGTTTTGAATTCGAGCAACAGCACCATGATGAACAGAAAGATGGTGGCGATCACAACCGTTCCAAAGCTTCCCCCGAATGCCTCCTTACTGCTTTCTACTTCACCCGCCAGTTGAATCTGGTAGCCTTCGGGCAGTTTGAGCTCTGCGGCCCGTGCCATAAAATCTTTTGTGATCTTTTCCGCCAGCACACCTTCCCTGTTGAATGCAGTCACCAGCACATATCGTTCCTTGTTCAGGTGTTTGATGGTGGTGGGAGAAGATTCAAACTGGATATCAGCCACCTGCTTTAGGGGTATGGGAGTGCCTACGGCATTATTTACATAGATGTCGTCAAACGTACCTAAGGTGGCAAATTTGTCTTTGGGTGAATTGATAACGATGTTATAATCGTCGCCTTGTTCATTGGTATATTGTCCGAGTTCCACTCCGGAGATGGCGAGCCTTACTGTTTTATCGATATCAGACGTCAGTATACCCAGGCTCCTGGATTTCTCCGTATTGATGTTCAGCCGGAGATCGGATTTCAAAAGACCAACATCGTTCTTAACATAGATCGCGCCGTCGACGGATTTCATGATGCCTTCGGCCCTTTCAGCGAGCTGCTTCAATGTATCCAGGTTATCGCCAATGATCCGGACCGCAATCGGTGCCTCGATTGGAGGTCCCTGTTCAAAGTCTTTCACTTCTATCTGGGCCCCGGGCATGGCTGCGAATTTCTCCCGCAGCTGAACGATCAGCTTTCTTTTCTCAACGGCACTCACATCGTTTGCCATCTGCACATAGATCTGGGCAAAATCCGATTTCTCGTTGACCGGGATCTCATTGTAGTAGATCCTTGGATTTCCTTTGCCTACGTTGGTGGTGAAATAGGAGATGCTTTGCTCTTTGCCTAATACCTTCTCCACTTTCTTCGCCATCAGGTTGGTGGTTTCAATATTGCTTTGGATGGGCATGTTGATGTTGACCAGGAACTGCGGCTTTTCTGAAGCAGGGAAGATCCTGAATCCGATGATCTTGAAGATCCCCAGGGATGCCACAAACAAACCCAGCGCAATGAGCACCGTAGTGACCGGACGCTGCAGGGCTTTATCGAGCAACTTGGTATAACTGCCACTGATCAGTTTACGCAGTCCGCGCATGAAAATATTTCCTTCGGGGTTGTGGCTTACTTTTAATACCCGGCTTGCCATGAATGGTACGATGGTGAGGGACACCAGCATGGAGGCAAACACCGTGGCCACCACTGCAAGTGGCAGGCTTCGGATGAATTCGCCGGATCCTTCGGGCAGAAAAATGATGGGCATGAAAGCGATCATCAGTGTAGCCGTACAACCTATCACCGCAAGGGTGATCTGTTTGGTGGCTTCGATGGCGGCGTAGGTACGATCATGTCCTTCCCTGAGCCATCGTTCTATATTCTCCACTACCACTATGCTGTCGTCCACCAATAGTCCAAGCGCCACCACCAAACCAACAATGCTCAATTGGTTGAGCGAGTAACCCATGGCATCCAGGGCCACGATACCCAGGCCCAGAGAGAGTGGGATGGCTACCATCACCACAATGGAGGCGCGGCCTCCGAGTGGCAGTAGCGTGATCAGCACCAGGCCGATGGCGATCAGAAAATCGATGCCCAGGCCGCTCAGTCTCCTGTCCACATTATCTGCCTGATCGAAGTTCCGGATCAGCTCAATATTTGGAGGCAGCGTTTTTTCGAAGGCTTGGAGAATAGGAAGATATGCTTTTTGTGTACGGGCGATATTTTGTCCGGGTTTCTGCGCCGCCGTCACCAGTACGGCACGATGGCCGTTCAACCTTACGATGTGCTTTTGTTCATCGTCGGAGAAATTAACATCGGCGATATCTTTCAGGCGCGTCACGTTTCCGTTGGCCGCGTAAACAACGGTGTTTCGTATCTCGTCGATACTCTTGTATTTCCCGCTGGTTTTAATGTTGAGTACTTTTTCGCCGGCGCGGATGCTGCCTGCAGGGATATTGGCGGCCTCACTCTGGATATTTCCAATCACTAAATTGATGGGAATATTCAGTTTGGCGATCTTGTCGAGCTGCAAGTCGATCCGGATACTTTGTTCCTGCACGCCCCAGTACTCCACTTTCTTCAAAGTTTTTTCTTTCTCCAGCAACTCTTTGAGTTCTTTGGCGTAGAACTTCATTTTTTCGTTGGAGGCATTTTCCGAAACCAGCGACACCTGCATCACGTTCACATCGGTAGGTGTGACCTTTCTGACCTCCAGTTTATAGATATCGCTGGGTAGTGAGGGCCTGAGCACATTTACTTCGCGAACAAGTTCCTGGTATTTGGCTTCAACATCAGATTCGTATTTGTATTCAACTTCTACTATAGCCACGCCATCATTGATGGTGGTCTTGATATCTTTGATATCATCCAGTTCGCTGATCTTTTTCTCCAGGGGTTTCACCACCAGTTCTTCCATATCCTGGGGACTGGTGCCCGGGTATATGATCACAATGGGGAATTGGGGAGGACTCATTTCAGGGTCTTCGGCCCGGGGCATTTGCATGATCGTGGTAACACTCACTACGGTGATCATGAGGAAGAGCACCAGGGTGAGCTGGTAATTTTTTACAAAAAATGACGTTAATCGCATGTGTTGCCTTTTGATATAATGATTTGATGGCGTTGCCGCAGTGGCTGATGCGGTGATGATCTATTTGACCACTTCGATCATGGATTCGTCGTTCAGGTAGGGCGATCCGGATGACACCACGTACTTGAAACTGTCCAGCCCACTGATGATCTGTACATGATTCTTGTTGATCATTCCAACCACCACTTCTACTCTTTTCACTGTTTTCCCATCGTTGCTGGCAAAAACAAATCCTTTTTTGCCATTGGCTTCCAGGATGGATTCATAGGGGATGGTGTATCCCGTCTGTT
>Ga0315904_10005088_pt1 | contig 18393 bp, 18 predicted proteins | sample LakEriMetagenome_6_FD_203529 | JGI IMG/M metagenome (GOLD analysis project Ga0315904, IMG submission 203529) | Freshwater fungal communities from buoy surface, Lake Erie, Ohio, United States - Buoy 12 MA120 | ecosystem: Environmental > Aquatic > Freshwater > Lake | place: USA: Lake Erie, Ohio...
TATACAATCAGGATTGAATGGAAGTCTTATATCGTTTGGAGATAAAACATATTCATTCATATATGGATCGAACCCACCTAATTTTTGTGTATTAAATGAAGAATTAAATAAATCTCTAAACCAAGTTCTCATGCCTTGTTCAGATATTACCTTTAACTGTTCACTAGTATATGAGTCTCCTCTTAATTGAATAACTGCTCCTCTCTTGGCATCAGTAAAGAACCTATCGTACCCCCACTGAACGTAGCTCTCAGGATTAAAACTTATACCATACTTCTCTGTTCTAGCTATCTGAGTCCCTAAAACCTCAGGGACAGATGTGATAGCACCACCTGCTGCCGCATCAGATAATAAATTCTTGCCCGCCAAAACATAAGATATCTTATCTTCTTGCAATACCAACACATCAGTCTCTCGCCCATCCAATATAAATATCTCTCCAAAAGAAATCTCTAGGTACTTATAATTTAAAAGACCTAAGTTAAACTCATTTAGTTTATTAAGGTTTGACTCAGGATTATATACTCCGCTATATGTTATATCTGAAAATCTATCAGCAGCTTTGTAGTCCTGAGCTGAAACAGATGTAACCCTTTGACCTAAATTAAATGTCTTTCCAACCATAGAGTCATTTATCTTATAACTCTCAACTCCATTTCCAAAAGTAAAGCAGTTAAAGAATCCTGTGTCTATAATTGCAGGGTCAGTTGCACTTTGGTTTTGGATGTTCCCCTTATGATATCCTGTGGCGGAATCTATATCAAATGAAAGATGATTCTCATAAAATACATCAGGTAGTGTCTCGCTTGGAAGTGTTTCAAATACTAATTTATTAATAGACCTTTGTATTAAGAAGGCTGCATTAGTCCAAGATTGATTTGTACCCGTGTTTCCGCAGCCACCTGTACAATTACATCCACCAACCATGTAAAAAGCATACACATTTGTAGATGGAAAGTAATTAAAATAATAATATATCTGAGTACAAGAATCAGTTATTGTCATAGAAGGTCCGCTAGGCTGACCACCTGAATACGCTTGTATAAAATAAAAACTCCATCCCGGCTCACCCGGTCCATTATCAATCGTACCTGTACTTAATGTTGGAGATATATTATCTCCTATAAACCAATCAAATATATTTGTATAATTTGCTGAAGACACATATGTCTTACTAAATGTATATTTTCTTTTAGCACAGTCATCACACACCATAGATTCGTACCCATCTCTTGAAACGGAAAAACCTATTGTTATAGCGGAACCAACAGGTATTGATATATTTGTATATGTACCCGGAACTGCAGGATCAGGATCACTCAAAGGAAGTGATATTTGAATTGGTGACGAACCTGAATTATAATTTCTATATGCATTAGGAGATATTGATGTTGAAAATCCACTTGGAGATATCTTCATATATACCCCTTGAGGCGCACCTGATATAAATCCTGCTTGCTTTGCTTCCTTTTCTAACACTACTGCAGTAACGCAGTTATCTAATATACCCGTTGCATCTGACTTAACTATAAATGTATCTCCTGCCTCAACCTTCCTTGTATTCTCTCCTTCTAATAAAAAGTATGTATCGTTTGAGCTTGGGTCCTTAAAGAATATATTTGAATATATTGTATCGTATCCTTCAAGGTCAGCCTTACAAACAAACTTATAACGCTTTGCCCAAGCCGGAGCAATTTGTGTTGTAGGTATTGTTACATAGATAGAGTTCTGTCTACCCGAATAAGAACACGGAACATACTCAGTGTTAAGAGGACTCACTAATGTTGTTGTTGCTCTATTAAATTCATCCATATAAACTATACCAATCTCATACCCTCTATTGCTATGCAAACTTTTTGGTGTAGCTATCTCTTGAAATGAAACACTAGCTGAATTTATTTTATAATATTCATAAACATTTTGAACAGGAGCAGTAACATCGTCAACAAATTTCATTGCTAATAACTGTAATCCTATGCTAGTGCTAGATGGACTTGATAATATTGCTATAGGTTGACCAACTGCAGATATACCACTCTCATATTTAGTTACCGATCCAAATGCGTTAGGAGTCGTTAGTGTATCAGGTATCAAACAATTAAATCTATCCGTCAACTTAAAACCATCACAAGATGTATCTGCTCCGGGTATTGGAGAGTAAACAGGTTTTATATTTAATGCCGTACCTATAACATCAATAAACTCAGAACTAGTTGCTAGTGCGTATGCATTAGCATATGAGTTTTGTAAGAATATAGAAAAAGAAACTGTTATTTCTTGAGTTACCTGTGTAGGAAGTGGAGCAGTACCACTAAATGAATTATGTTCGTACTTAAAGTTTATATTTATAGAACTTCCCTGAACTAAATCTATACCATTAAAATCAATACTTATAACTGAGTCAGGTATAGTTTGAAATGTATCTATTGTATAATCAGAAGGTGTCAACGTGAAAGGAATAGAGGAAAGTGCTATTGGTTCAGAAACAAGTTCTGTGTAATATTCTAACTTTACATTAGCCCCATTTCTATCTATTAAATCATAGCCCTCAACATAGTTCCCATACATAAGCCTGTTACCCATTATTGTTTGGGCTTTAGCTAACAAAGGAACATTATCATATAACCTTAAAAGTTCTGCCTCAGGAAGTATTGTAAATATTTTACTATTTGAAAAAGTATAAGTGTAAGGTGTATTATCAGACAACCCTAACTCAAACTTATCCAACTTCTCAATTATCTTTATTATATTATTATCAGCCTGCTTGAATAATAAATCAATACCAACTACTAAAGGTCCACCTGAATCGTATGTAACATTAGCTGCATTACAAGTGTTCTCCATTCCTTGATTAAGGTATGTGTCAGGACTAAAGTTAAACGGTCCGGGAATAAAAGATATCTCAGACCACTGAGATGTTGCACTATATTCTCCGTCTATATATCTGTATCTATAAGCAAATGATATGAACCTAGTGTCCATATAATTTGACTCAGAAGTAGTTTGAATTGGCTGAACAAATGGAGCTTCAACGGGCGGCTTCTTTATAACCAATATTGATTCTGCACTAAACTGATCTATGTATGCAATAGGAGCAGCATAACCTCTTTTGATATTTATAAATCTTGGTTGATTATAATCATCAGTAAAAAACAAAAGGTCTTGAACAAGATCAACACCCGTTATTAAATAATTCTGATTGAAGTTTAATGTTGTGTTTATACCGTCTCCATCATCTGTACTTATAATATGATATGTAAGTATATTGGTATATACATTAAATGAAACTATCATATCCAACTTTCCTGTTGTAGAAGGAAATGATGGGTCATTAATAAACCAATAAATAGTTTCTCTTGCGCTATCATCTAATGCTCCTATACACTTTGCATATATACTTAATGGCGTACCATCAATATAAGTAATGTTTGTTAATGGCAAATTACCTTTTGTATTTTCTATAACACCTACTTCAGATTTCTCTGTGGACCCCATCCTGACGTTCATAGCGTCAATGTATTCCCCATTAGGTATAAGCCTCTCATCAACAGACTTATTCATTCTACCTGCAGTAAAGCTCCTTGTAAATTTTGCCATTTTATTTTATCATTTTATCCAACCCTCTTAGGTTCATTAGAAGCCTACCCGGATGAATATTACTCATTCTGATTTTAGCATTCCTAAGTAAAGATGTCCTGTCTTTCTTAGCTCTATTAACAATATATTCTTGCACACCAAATTTAGAATTTAATATCTCATATTTTATTGCAGCATATATATATTGTTCAAATAATTTATTTACACTAACAAGAGAATCGTCTCCGTTCTCCATACCGTCAGACACATACTCAAGTATGCACAACTCTCCCGCCATTGAAGAGTCAAAGTTTATAACACCCGCCTTCTTATTAATATTAAATGTTGGATTGAAGTTTGCTGTCTCAGTATTTAAACCTATAGCATTGCCAACAGTATAATCAAAATACCAATTGCCATCAACACAACATCCCATCTGACCATTAAACTGACTTCCTTGATTTAAATATAAGCTCTTCTTTGTCTTATGTATCCTATCGTAATCTATTGTTGAGTTCTGTGGTTCTAATATATTACCGTTTTGATCGAAAAGAATATTGCAGTTGTGATCCTGAAGATATGCCTTAGAAGATAATGTCTGAATATTTTCACTAAGTGGTCTAAGCCATCCATCTTTATAAAGAGATATTCTAACCCAATTGACATAATCAGAAGGAAGAACATATCTTAATGAATCACAAACACTAAGTTCTAAAACTTTAATCTCTTTGAATGCATCATAGTTTAACTCCTGAATAGCTCTCTTGGCATGAAATAAAACCTTATACCTTTCCTCATTATTTACTAATGAATGGTTGCCTGAGTACATCAACAAAAAGTTTGTTACAATATCCTTTAGGCTGACATATTGATAAGAACCCCAATTAGCATCCTGAGGTGAGTTACCATTGTTGTCATAATATTCGTATTGTGATATATATGGCATGCTTTATATTTGTTGACTGAATGATGGTTGTTCGTGTTGTTCTTGACCTTGAGCAAATTGAGTTACTTGAATCTCTCTTATAGACATACCACAGTATTGTAATATCTTCATAGCCAATTTAAACTCATCCTCTTGTGGCATTTCAAAATCTTGGTAGTCAGGTTGAGATTGGTCAAATGACGGCTCACCATTAGATAAGGAAACATATGTCCACTTCGGTGGTTTAGGATATCTAAAGTATGTAGCCTTAACAACTCCGTACCCCTTTATACTTGTAGGATAAAAAATCATATTATTACCCTTCATCTCATAAGCAGGGAACATCAAGCTAGGAGATGTTAATGTTGATGTACTAAGTAAGCTAAGTTTTGCAGGATGAACCTTTTCAACTTCACTATAAACAGACGCAGAATACACCCTATAATCCTCACCGGGAGAGGTAAATATATCATCATTAAGATTTATTACTGTATTTGAAAGAACACTTTCAACTGTTGTGTTTTGATTTGTAACTATATTTACAACGATGTCTCCCACATTAATACCATTAGATAAAAATGTAGCAGTAAGGTCAACTAACTGAAATGAAGCTACCGATGTATTTGAACCCAATGTCAACTGATTTGTATAGCATTGTAAATTCTCTATCATGTAAGCCTCGTTACCTGTAGTAATTAATGATGGAGAATAAAATCTATTTAGTAAATTTCCTGATGCTGAATAAACAGGATATAAAAAATCAGAAACTAAGAATGATTCCAATACTTCTCTTAATGCCCTTGATATATCAGCATAATCTGATCCCGACATACGGGAGTTCTCCATGTTGATATCTTTATTATAGTTGCTGAAATACTCCTCGTATAACTCCATCTGAGCCTGAAGTGCATACAGGTTAAAGTCTGATGGAGATATGTATCCGTAATTGTTCTTGTTCAATACGGATAATACTGTATTCCTTATTGAGTTTATCATTGCACAAATATAAGAAAAAAAAAGAGGGCAACAACAACCCTCTTTTAATCAACGGAACAAAACAACACAACCTAAACCAAATTCGATTCTAATAGTTTTAATCCGTCCAATCCCTCGTCACTTTTTAAGAAATGCTCAACCACTAAATAAGGGTCTTCTCCAAATGGAACAGAACACATTTTCTTTTTATTTGATGAGGTATTAAACCAAACCTCCTTATCATTGTTACGCAATACTAATAATCTGTTTTCAAAGAACAATCTAACTTTAGACTGAAACTTAAGCTCAGGGTCATTAAGAGTATTTAAGAACCCCCTTGGGTCTTGCTTTGCGTATATTAATAAATCTCTTTTTAATTCAGCAGTAGAAATCATTGTTGGGTCCTTACCGAATAGTACTCTACTCATAACCTCAATCTGCTCTACTGTTAATTGACGTGCTTCAACCAAAGCATCAACCTCTAAGTTAAGGTCAGCTACTTCTTCTGCTGCTTCCTTTTCTTTGTCAACCTCTGAAAATAACACACCATTAAATGGATGGTAATGCAAAAACTGCTGAAGTACAGGATTGTTTTTTGGGACCCTTAGAAACCCATCCTCAAACACAATTGGCTCAAGTATAGCATTTCCATCCTGCTCATCTTCAAATGGAGACTTTTGATTAACTGCGTATCTCAACGCTCTATTTACATTATTCTTCTCATCATACCAAAGAAGTGGGAACCTTGCATGGTTTCTACTTACTAGTGTATAAGAAAGTGGTGTACCCACTTTTAATTTGTAGACCTTGTCTACGGGAGTTGTACCTTTTGACATATTTATTTGATTTAATTTGATTTTTAAAATAAGGGAGTGTCGGTTAAGACACCCCCCTTTTTTGATTAGTTATTAACCTAAACGGAACAATACAAAGTTGTTAGCACCTAAAGTACAAACACATCTTTCAGAAAGGAAGTTAACTTCCATTGCATCTAGATCACTTGTAGCTGCTCCACCTGCTGAACCTGTAATCCAAGTCTTGTATCTTCTGTCTTCAGCTTCAGAAGCACGGTAACGAACGTGTAAGAATGGTCTCTTAGCGTTCTTGCCCATAATCTGATCGTAAACAGAAGTAGAACCTGCAGGAACAAGAAGACCTGTAACTGTACCTGTTGCAGTAGCAGCAGCAGCAGAAAGACCACCTCTCATTGTAGGATCATTCAAGTATTTCCAATCAGACTTATAGAAGTCATAACCTCTACGGAATCCGCTGAAACCTAGGTTCAACGCCATGTTCACATCGTTATCGAATAGACCATAAGACGCAGCCTGAGAAGCACCTGTTGTGCTGTAACCGTTAAGTGTAGCAAGCATGTTGTCGATGTCGAAAGACAATCCACGGTTAGCAAATACTACGTTCTCTTCGATAGCACCCTGCTTATCTAGACGAGCTACGATTGTATCCCAATCAGCAAGTGTTGTAGGAGTACCTGCACCCCATACGTTACCACGACTGTTAACAACGTAGAAGATACCTTGTGAACCAATTAAACCTGTATTTGTGGCGTTGGTTGTGTTTAACATAGGCACAGCTTCAATCATTGCAGTCTCAAGATAATCTTCGAAACGAAGACGAGTCTCGTGTTCTGATTTCAAATACCAAAGGTATCCTGTAGCACCATTCTCAGTAGTTACTTCAACCCATCCAATCTGAGCCATGTCAGAACCGTTAACAGCGTACTTATCTTTAATTATAATAGGATTATTAGAATAGATATCATCTTCAGCTTCTAATGAACCAATCATTCCTTGAGTTCCTTTTTTAAATTCAGAACCGTAGATAAATACACTACACTGAGTAGATACAGCAAAAGCCTGACCTCCCGCTTCATAATAAGCAACTGTGAAAGTTAATGGAGATACAGATGTTGGAGCTACAGTTACTACAGCTTTGTTGAATACACCTGAAGCATTGTTCTGAATCATTACAGTTTGTCCTGCTCGAATAGCAGCAAATGTAACCCCTGTATCAGCAATAGTTAATACAGCTGTATTAGAACCTATAGCTGCAGCTGAAGTTACGTTGGTATACTTAATATGTAAACGTCCTTGTTCTGCCCACTTAATTTGGTCAGAGTTTGAAGGCATTTCAGCTCCTACCATACGAAGGAAAGAAGCTACTGTACGATTACCGTAACGCTCAAATTCTTTCTCATAAGTATCAGGAAGATACTGATTCAAGAAGTTGAAGTTAGTAATGTAGTTAGTTGACAAAGCAACTTGTTCGGCTGCGGGTTGCAGCGCAAACGTGGGGGTGTTTAATAATGAACCTGCCATGTTTTTTAGTTTTTAATGTTTATATTCTTTTTATACTGCGGATCTTTAGACTCCTACCTGAGTCAGGGTTAACCGCCTTAACCTGCATTCCATCCTGAGACTTAGTAACCTCGGGTGCTTTGCGCTCAGACATATTAATGTTTTTGGTCTTACGCATTACATTCTCAGTTGCATCCGCTAGTCCTTGTTCATAAAAGAACTTAGCAAATCTCTCAGGATTCATTGCTACAGCTAATGACTTATGGTATCCAACAGCATCATTAATCATTCCATTCTCATCCAAGAACTTATTTATAAAGTTCGCAGGAGTTGATTGTACTTTTTTTAACTCTGCTGCCTCTCCGGGGGTAAATGTAATTTTTTTATTATTGACATTAAACTCAAAACCTTTGAACTCACTGCCAAAAACTTCATCAGTTTTCTTATCAAACCACTGACGCTTACGGTTACCTTCCTCTTCCATCGTCTTAGCCTTCGCTATATATTGTCTGTATTCCTCAATCTCCCTCTTCTCATTTTCGGAAACACTAGCCAAACTTGACTCAAGCGGCAGTTTATATTTTTCCTTCTGTGAGCTGAAGAATTTCTTGGCTTCAGCAATAGCCTTTTTTTTAGCTATCTTAACCTTCTTAACTTTAGACTCATCATCTAAATCCTCATCATACCTATAGTCATCCATTAATGCATTGATGTCTTCATCATCCAATCCATCTTGAGTTGACGACAGATACTCCTTAAGAAGTTCATCAGAGTCCATTGATTCGTAATCCTTTCTTAATTTAAGGAAATCATCAAAGCCTCTACCTGTTTCTTTTTTATACTTTAAATAAGCAGCAACATCTTCAGGTAGTTCTTCTGCCTGACCTCTCTCAGACATAAGTTCATCAAAAGAGTTTATTTGCTTATTGTACCTTTTACCAATATATGAAAGAACGTCTTCTTCTTTTAATTCAACATTACTAGGCTGTTCAACCTGAGTAGTGTCATTATCTGTAGGCTCATTTACTGAGCCATTAATTTCTTGATCGTGTTTTTCAAGAAGTTCTTTCTCAACTTCTTGAACACCCTTCGGTTCTACCGAATCTAATGCTCTTACTTTAATTTCCATTTGATTTAATTTTAGACAAAGTTATAAAATATTTTTGATATATATTATCTAGGCTCAAACTCAGCCAAATCAAAACCATCTAAACTATCCTCATTTGATTCGAAATCCATAGGTGGTAGATTATTCTTTCTTTGATCTATTAACTTTGACTGTTGTGTATTTTGCTGACTTATTCTCTTAGACTTAGCATCTTCTTTCTCCTTTTCCCTCTTGCTAATCTCATCAACCTCAATACCCTTCATTTGCATAGCGTAGTTAAATTCCTCCTGCATTAGCTTAGACTTATAAAGAGCTTGCCTTTCCATCTTCTGAATCTCAAAGGCTATCTCTGCTTGTTTAATTTGCATCTTAGATTTAGTCTCTGCTTCAATTTTTTGTAAAGCAGACTGAGCAGCCATCTGTTGAGACTGCATATTTTGTTGTGCAACCATAGCTTGCTTCTGCATAGCCATCTTCTCTTCTCTATCCTGCTTCTTAACCCTTTTAAGTTTTAGCAATTGATTTGCTAACTTAAGATTTCTCATCTCACGAATATCGATAGCATCCTCCAAATTAATGTCGCCCTTAGATAAAGCCATCTGTATGTTAGCCTCAAGTTGAGCTTTCTGTTCTTCGTCAGGAGCAACCTCGATAAATATTCCAAAGTCGTAAATATATAAATCTGATATCTCATTTAAAATAGAAACATTGTACTTACCTATCTTGTTAGCAAAGTCATCTTTAAAGTCTGCATACTCTAATATGTCTGCAATCCTATAAGTCAACGCTTCTGCTAGTGACCTATAAACATAAAGACTACTTTCTAATATATGTCTTGTAGCTGTATTTGAATTTAACGCAGCTAACTTCTGTAAACCAACTAATGAGTTTGGATCAGGAGTTGAACCATCTCTAGCTTCATTAAGACCTGTTACCGCCCTAATCATATCTAGGTAATGATTATAGTTTGCAATAAGCATCTGAGTCTTACTTGCGCCTGAGTTAGAAGTAAGTTGAGTAATAGGAACCCTTGCGTTATTAAACTCTCCATCCTGAGTGTAACTTCTTCCGATAACACTACCTGTTTGAAAATACAACCTTAATGCATCCTCAGGATTATAAGCTGCACCCGTTCCAAGGTCAACCTCATTTAAACCATCAGCGTCAATGAACACACCATCAGGCACAACCCTTGCAATTACTTGCTGTAACTTTAAGTGTGTGATCTGAATAAGATCAGCGAATGGTATCATCCTTCTAACCAAAGACTCAATAACGCCCTTATACATACGAGGAGCACACGCAACATAACATGGTATCGCATGTTGCGATGCCGACTTAGGTCTTACCATATTCTCCATCATCTGCCATTTCAAAAGAATATTAGTTCCCATAACCATGATACCTTCGTACCAAACGTCAATGGTCTTCTCCATCTTCTCAAACTTTCCTTCCTCCATCATTTCTATAGGAGGGTTAAATGTGTCATCCTTTTCTATAACTCTAGTACCACCGCCTTCTAATATCTTCTTCTTATAAACAACCTTCTTAGTTGTCTTATAATTAAAGTACATAAGCGTACAAGTATCCCTAAAAAAAACTGTATTATCGTAGAATCTAGCAACATTATAATAATCATACCAACCCTGACTATATTGAGATATCTCTTCTAGGTCCTGATTGGTAAGTGTTGGGTCAATCTTAACTAACTCAGTTAGAGGCAATGTTTTAATTTCACCCCAATAAAAACAATCCTTAAAGTAAGGATCTTCTGTATAACTATAAACAATATTAGCAGGATCAACATAAGAGATTCTTACACCTTCACCTAATAAAAACTCATGTTTAGCTATAGCTATACCGATAACAGTCATATCATAGTCAAGTCTCTTTCTAATATCTTGATAATGATTCTCGTCAAATATTGTATTGATGGCTTGTTCTTCAGCAATCTCTATTGCAGGTTTATAATTTAACTGCATAAAAAGAGAAAGCTCATCATCATTCTCAGGTAACTTATCAGGATCCATAACAAATGGATTAACACCCGTCATGTTTTGAATCTGAGAAAGAAACTCCTTACCCGCCATCTGAGTCTCAATCATGTCCTGATATTTATTTCTCTTAGCTTGAGACATTGCATCCTGAGCGTAAGCCTTTATTTTAAATAACCTATCAGACATTCCATTAACTACAATGTCAACAAACTTAGGAAGAATAGGAACCGGGGTCCAATCTAAATTTAAATAAGATAAGTCACCATCTACAGCCAACTCATTCTTGTACTTAGCTATAGATTGCTCACCTCTAGCGTATAAACGAAGTCTATGAAAATCTCTCCACCTGTTATAAAATCTACATGATGTTCCGTCTTTTCTAAACCATTCATATTGAATAGCCTGACCTATTTGCAGACCGTACTGTTCTGACGCTTTCTCAGAGTCAGAAGCTAGCTGACTTGGAAAAACAGTAGAAGTTATGTCTATTGATAAATTCTTCATCTAAATATTTCACTTGTTAATCCATCGTTTCTATATCTTGCAAATGTAATACTTATTTTTGATTCTTTTTTCTCAGGCATATAGATATGTTTTTGATTAGCCATTATAGCTAGACCTGAACTTATACAGGCATCAAACTTAGTTCTGTCATTTATATCAAACTTAGCCCAATCCTCTAACGTCCTAGTAAAAGGCATTGTACCCATCTCATCAGGACTTCTATATGTACCGACCATATCCATGCCTATGTACCTCTCTATGTAACTCTCAATAGCAGAAGCGTGGGCTTGACGAACATCTTCAGAAGAGTTAGGTATACCGCCTAGTTCACGCTCTGTCTTTGATAATTTATTATATTGCTTGTCCGGTCTATTCAAACAGAATGCTCTATACCCCCTATTCTTAAAATGATAAAGAAGCCTTGGCTTATTATTCTCTATAAGTATTGGCATACCATAGAACACACAAGCCATAAGAACCTCTTCAAAAAATATCTCAGCTGTCTGAGGTCTTGCTATGTACTCTAAAAAAAATTCATTTACAGGAGCCTCATCCATATGAAATTTGGTCATCCCATGCAATGAGCCATTAGATCCCCTGCCACCCACTACTGCAGATATATCATAAGAGTCGCAACCAAAAGAACCAATATGCTCATTACCGGGATGCTTAATTCCGTTCCTGTCATGAACATTATTTTGTAAATGTTTTTGAGGTGTCCAACTAACTAGAAACCTTCCTCTATTATCAGGAGTAAACACAACCCTAGAATCCTTCTCACCGTTAAGCCAACTGAAAGAACCTCTAGTCAGGTAGTGCTCCTTTATCATTGAATCATTATAATCTATTTGTTGATAAATTTTAGTAAGATTAAATATAGCCTGTTTACTTTCATCCCTAAAAGCATGGGACTCAGTTCTAGGAAACTGACGATAGAACTCATTTAAAGCATCAGCATCGTTCTTTAATGAGTCAACCTCAGCTTCCCAATAATCAATAGCACCATTTGTTATATAATTTCCATCAACCCCAATAACCTCATTATTTGGTTTCCTTAATACAGGCATACCGTACCTATCAATAAAACCTTCCATGTTCCACTCCATTGGTATGAACAATGCATACAGACCGCTCTTTGTCTGACCGTTAGCATTTCTAGTATCAATCCTAGAGTCCTCGTATAGTTTTTTAAAATTATCACCACCCTTACTTAAAGCATTTGATGTAGAACCCATCATACACTTACCAATTATCTTACTACCCAATCTCAAACATGTCTTAGTAACACGCCAATTGTTCAATATATTATTTGGCTTAATCCATTTTCCACTTTCGTCATGAGCTAAGAATAATAATTTCTCACCATCATAAGAGTTATCCTCAGTATTTTTCCAATCTATCGTAGTGTCCAACCCATCTATCTCATTCTCACTAGTGTCGTACATATTCTTTTTTGTGATCTTGGCAGCGGGAACCCTGAACGCTAATTCAGTCTTTGGTTTATCCATACCATCCATAACAGGCTTAAAGAAAAATGGAAGCCTACTGTTTATTGGAACAACCTTATCAGTAAACATCTTCTTAGCATCAGCACCTGTTTTTGAAAGTATACCAACTCTTGCGTCTCTTGCAAGGGTTCCAACATTTACACATTCAGAAGAAGACATAAAAGAAAAACCTGAACGTCTTATCTTTAAATATATCATACCAAAGGATCTATTGTCTGCACGACAAGCCTCCCAAAATATCCAATATATTCTATTAGCTTCTCTGTAGTCAGGATAGCCTATATCAATACTAGCCCACTGCAAATACATATAATGAGATCCTGTTATATAAGTTGGCTTACCGTTATTCATGAACCAAAAGCCATTATCCCTATAATCAAATTCATTCTCAATATAGTCAACCCACTTGTTCTTAAACTCAGTTGACTTTTCATTCCATTGGAATATAGACTGAATCTTTTCTAGTTCTTTAGGAGGTTCTCTTCTCTCCCAATACTGCTCTGACTTAGTTGAGCTTCTACTCCAACACTCACTAGGAGTCATTGGTAAAGCTATGTTTAATCCTGATATATTTACTATATCACCTATCTGACCTGTCTTGGATATGACCACAACATCATACTGACTATTGTAACCATAGGTCCAAGCCTTAATAGTATTCTTCTTTGATATAACACCATCAGGTATTATACCATTAGCAGACCTGTATATTAAATTATTTTGATCTTCTTTCTGCAAATCCTTGTTTTGTGTCTACCTTATTAACCCCTTTTTCTACAGCATCCAAACTTTCTTTCTCAGCCTCTATTCTATTTAATATCTCAAACGCATCAAATATAGCCAACTTCTTGGTGGCAGCAGCATTCTTTAATCTATCAGCAGCTAACTCATTCTCAGGGTCATGATTTATAATTTCCTCTTCAGCAACTTTTATTAGCTGCTCAACAGCTCTCTGTCCTGCTGCTATTATCTTTAGTTTAATTTCTTTATTACTCATTCAATTTAATTGTTATTTGATGATCATACATCCTATACATCTTTTCTCCATCGATATTAAACTCATACTCACTCTCAGGCATAAAGCACACTGTGTCACCACTATTTACACCCTGACTTAAAAGATACTCATTAGGATAGACCATAGTTCCCATAAGTGGCTCCTCAGAAAATGGTTTCTTTATATACGAATCTATAGCAGGTAAAGGTTTCACAAAACAGTATCTATCATAAGCAAACCATTTCTCATCCTTCTTATACAAGAAGAATTGATCAGTCTCTATAAAAAATATATCATCCCTAAAAAAACTCTTACCGCTTTTCTGCCTACCCTTCATGTCGTTATAAAACTTGAAAGCATTATGGTGAACAAGTAAAGTGTCACCCGGCTCTATTGGACCTGTGTAACCTAATGGAGTTTCTACGACTTTAGCGTACCTATTAGAGAACTTATGGTCCTCTTCTGAGGTACTAACTATTAAATCTATCCCGCCAATCTTTCTTGTGTTGTCGTATCTTTTTCCATCCATAGGTGTTGCTATGAAATAGAATGGAGATTTCATTTAAAAACTTATATTATATTCAATTGAAGTTGGTATAGTTGAATTAAATTCTTTCCAAAGACAAACCTCTTGCTTGTCATTTATTATATAAACCTTTATAGAAAGTTTGTTTGGATCAAGTTTAATAAGGTGTATCTCATTAGATTCATTAAGAACCTTCTGCCCCACAACGTAGTGCATTGCTCCACCCTTATAATCAGGACCTATTGAAACTTTTCTAATATCCACTATGACACTTTATTTATTGTTGCAATTACAGATGGAGTGGCAGGGTAATTTACGCCCATAGCATCTGCAACTAAGTCAATAGCATCTGCCTGCGTCCACATAATTTCAACATATTGACCTGCTGTAAGAGAAACAAAAAAGTTCCAAGCCGCTACAATTTTATCTCCATTTGAACGCATTGTAATGCCTGTATTTGAATTTGAAATGTCAATTTCATTTACTCTAAACCATATATCTATTTGAGCGGGAGATCCACCTCCACCTTTTACTAGCTGTGCAGAAAAAGCAAGATTATATACACCTGTCTGAGTACAAGTAATTCTTGTTGGTCTTCCAAATATATTGTTAGCTATGCTAAATCCATTTGTTGCAGAAGTGTCAGTTGTATTAAGTTCAATTGCTTTTACCTGACCTAAAGCGTTAGTCTGAGTTGTAGTGTCGTAAAATGAACCATAAACATTTGTAGGAATAACACTCTCAACATCTACCCACAATGGAGACAAACCCGGTCCTTGACTAGAAAGCACCTGTCCTAAAGTTCCTTGAACATCATTACCATCTACAATGGTTCCATTGTTATTAAATGTAATACCTGCTGTATATATTGAATAGTTACCTAAATCAACATCAGTTGTTGCACCTGTATACGGAACATAGTTAGACAAATCAACCAATCCTATGATATCAGATATCATAAAGTTCTTTGTGTTTAAACTATCATTAGTATCTGTTCCAATAACATAATCACCAAGTGACGGAGCAGAAGGGAACGGGTAGGTACTTATCTTTGCCATCTTATACTAATGTTAATAAATATAAAGTCTTGTTAATTAAAGCAAGCATCTCATCCATGATGTTTTGAATCTCAGATGGATAGTTATTTCTCTCAGAGTCAATAGTCTGTTGCATTTCTTTTAAATGTTCAGCAGCACCCATGAGCTTTGCTTCAGGAATAACTATCTCTACTCTTTTAAACCTTCCAAAATAAACCTCACTAAACTTGTCAGTAAGATCTAAGATACCATCATAGTATCCATTTAATGCTTTGTGTTCAGCAAACGAAGTTGTTTGCAAATGAGCGATGTGCATCATGTCCCTAGACTGAAACAACATCCCTATAAATTTACTTGGTGTCATTTTCTTTTTGTGTTACCTCTCCTGTTTGTACATTTATAACTGAGTCCTTTCCATATTTTTCAATAAGGGACTTTTCATGTTCAGCAAATTCTTTTTTCAATAAGTCAACATGCCTAATGATGTTTTGCTTCTGAAGCTCTAAGTCTCCTAAAGCCATCTTAGACTTATTAAAATCTGAATTCATTTCCTGAATCTTTGCTAATTCTTGCTCTGTTACTTTTTTCATTTGATTTAATTTTATGCAAATATACAATAAAATTATTCACTCTTACTATTACAAACCTTCTCATTGATGCCATCCCCTAAAAAGATGCAACATGAGATTATTAACTTTACTATTGGATTCTTAACCATATCCCTTGCTAGAACTAAAGCAGCTCTACCATTACTCCAATACTCGCAAAAGAAATCTTTTGCCTTACCACCGTTATGTTCTTCAACGGTTGCGTTTGCATCCATATCAATGGAAACATCTTCGAAAGACTCAGGTCTAAATATATTCATGGCTTTTTAATTTTTAAAGTTGATACATAACCACCCACTGCAATAACAGCAGATATTCCAATCTTAACACAATTGTTGGCACTCCACTCAAAGTTGTCCCAATCAATGTTTACCCATGCATTTGCAATAGCAACCAATACACCTAGTATAGTAGTTGCAAAATCAGGATTTATCTTCTTCATTGTTTGTTTTATTATACAAAGGTAAATAATTTTCCTTTAACCATTTGTCAAACGACTCTAATGTGTATGCCGCATAAACAGAACTGTAATCCTGAAACACAACCTTTATACACCTAGTACCCGTATCCTCAATATCTTCAAAAAGTATATACTCGTGATAATCAATTATTGTCGAATAGTTTATATCAAAGCAGTGATTGAATCTCTTCCAACCCTGATCCCTCAACTCTATCTTCTCCTTTCCCTTAAAGAATGTTTGTATTTCGTGCCTGCCGTAACACCTTAATGTATAGAATGGATTGTCCATAATTAGAATATTTCACCATCTTCAATTAGATAATTACTAACTTTAAAATTATCACCACTTATTTCAACTATGGCAAATCCATGTACGTGATTATTGACCTCAAAGTATTCAGGCTCAAGTTCGCAAAGACATCCGGTTGAGAATGTGCTAATCAATTTACCATCATAAATCTTTTCTGAGTGTTCACTTTTGCGGTGAAAATGACCTACCAATACATGACGTTTATATTTAGTAAACAAAGTACGTGCAGGATTAACACCACCTGTTCCTTTCATACGATCTCCATGTTCAACAAGTAAATGACCAAAATAAACTTTAGTGCGTTTATCAATGTATATTATTTTAAACTTTTCGAGTTCGAGCAGTACATTCAATTTAAACTCCTCGCAATCCAAAAGTTCAGGGGCTTTAATAACTAAGTATCTTTCAAGTCTATGCTCATGGTTACCCGGCTTAAAATAGATAGTTGCATTTGGTAACTTATAGCGAAGATATTGAAAGAACTCTTTCGCCATTGCAAGTTCTTGTTTTAAAGTTGGTCTGTTACGTGCATCCTTTTCGTGAAATGATAACTTAAAAAAATCAAGAATGTCACCATTCAAATAAACTGTATCACATCCATCTGCAACTCCTTTTTCAATTGCTAACTGCACAGCTTCAACATCATGGTATGGAATATGAATGTCAGATAAAACAAGTATCTTTTTATTTGTTATAGGTAAATTAAACTTTGCAGGATATTCTGACCAACTTTCAGGTAATTTAAATCTAATGTTTCTATCTTCACCTTTACTTAAGAATGATTTATCTTTTAAATATTTCTGACTACCTTTACCATTTGAACCTCTGTAATATTTTATTATTTGCCTGACGTTTTCAACACTATCAAAAGATTCTTTATTCTCATCATAAATCTTTCGTGATAATGCTTGACTTGCACTTTTAGGAAATTTCCTTAAATAATCTTTTACTATTATTCCGTTGCTTGGATTTCTTGGCATTATCGGTGCTTTAGTTCAACAACTGTGTCGGTAAGGGTGTCTATCTTATTTGAAAGTTTCTCCATGCTATCAGATAGTTTCTCCATATGTTGACCTAAAGACTGATGCTTTAATTCAAAAGTATTATTTAATACTTCATTCTTAGTCCACAGCATCTCAAGTTTTTTCTTTGTGCTATCATGCTCGCTTATTAAACGAACTAAAAAGAATCCTATAATTCCAATCATCACAGAGATTCCAAAAATTAGATATTCCATGCTATAAAGATATTAATAAATCCAATAACTCCTGTTGTGGAAAACAATCCACCTTAGTCTTTATCACATTAGTATGCGTCCAAAGACCCTTAGTCTTAGTAACCATAGGCACGCTACACATATCAAATGCTGCTGCCCCCTTGTCCTTAACTAATTCAGGTAGACCCTTCCTTACATCAATATTATCTCTATTAGCTATAAAATAAATAAGTTCCTTTAATACTCTTAATTGTGCATCAGAATATCTGTGCCAATATCTAAAACCCCTGAACTGTTTTTTAATGTCAACAACCTGAGTACTAACAACAGG
>Ga0315904_10005091_pt1 | contig 18384 bp, 11 predicted proteins | sample LakEriMetagenome_6_FD_203529 | JGI IMG/M metagenome (GOLD analysis project Ga0315904, IMG submission 203529) | Freshwater fungal communities from buoy surface, Lake Erie, Ohio, United States - Buoy 12 MA120 | ecosystem: Environmental > Aquatic > Freshwater > Lake | place: USA: Lake Erie, Ohio...
AACTGTATCCCCCGTTCATGTTCATCGCACTGACCAACAAGTGCAATCTTCGTTGCCATGGCTGCTGGGTCGAGAAAGAAGGAGTGGGGTACTACCTCCCCGAGGAGCAGTTGGACACGGTGATCCGTGAGGGGAAGAAACAACACGCCCACTACTACACCTTGCTGGGGGGAGAACCGATGATGTACCCCAAGCTGTGGAACGTGCTCGAAAAACATCGAGACTGCTACTTCCAGATCATTACCAATGGGATGCTGTTTACCGAGCGGAATGTTGCACGCATCCGGGAACTGGGAAACATCACCCCTCTGATCAGCCTTGATGGCTTCCAGGGGAATAATGACAAGCGTCGTGGGGAAGGAGTTTTCGAGGCGGCCGATGAGGGCCTCGCCCGGCTCAAGAAGAACAAGATCATCTTCGGCATCGCGACCACGATTACCGGTCAAAACGTTGACGAAGTGCTCACTGATGAATACCTGCAGCACTTCATCGATCGTGGGGCCCTGTATATCTGGTACTACGTTTATCGCCCCATGGGGGCCGAACCGCACCCAGAGTACTGCGTGTCGAAAGAACAACTGATCGAAATCCGCAGGCGGCTGCTGAAGCTTCGGCGGAAGCATCCAATTTTCATCATTGACACCTATTGGACGGCCGAAGGAGAGGCGTTCTGCCCGGCCGCGACGGGGATGGGCTTTCACGTCAACCCGCATGGCGGAGTCGAAATCTGTCCCGCGTTGTCCTTCGCTCGGGACATGATAACCGACAACAACGGCGACCTCTACAAGACCATCAACGAGAGCAAATTCCTGAGGGGTTTTCAAGACTTCGTCCATGAGCGGACCAAAGGTTGCGTGATTCTGGAGAATCCCCAGGAACTACGGGATTATATTGGCGGGGCGGGAGCCAAAGATTTCTCCACCCGGGACGCGTTCACGGAACTGGGGGCGGGAACACCCCGCAACAGCCATCACCTTCCTGGTGACGAGATTCCCGAGGACTACTGGCTCTACCGGTTCCTGAAGCGACAGGTCTTTTTTGGAATGGGAGCCCATGGCTGAGTCTCCGGCAAACCCGATACCGGGCGGCGGCTGGCCAGATCACACCCAGACGGGTGAACTGCTGGCCCGTGCCAAGGATGGACGGTTGGAGGCAGTCAATGATTTGCTGGAGCGGCACCGCGCGGGACTGCGACGAATGGTCGATGCCCGGATGGACCAGAAAATGGCCCGCCGTATCGACGCGAGTGATATCGTGCAGGACGTGATGCTGGAGGCCAGCCAAAGACTGCAAGACTATCTTAAGGATCCCCGCATTCCCTTTGGGCTTTGGCTGCGGCAAATGGCCCAGGACCGGGTCATCGACATGCATCGCCGACACCGGCTCGCCGGTCGGCGCAGTCTCGACCGTGAACAGCCTCTGGTGGCGGGAGGTCAAGCCGATCAGTCGTCACTCGAACTGGCCGCTCAATTGATGGATCCCGACCTAACCCCGGCCGCTCATGCTCTGCGGGAAGAATTGCGAGAGCAATTCCTGGTCGCAATCGATCAGATGGATGAGCCGGATCGCGAGATTCTGTTTATGCGGCATTTCGAGCATCTGTCGAACAGCGAGGCCGCGAATGTCCTTGGATTGTCGGAGCCTGCGGCGGGCATGCGACACCTGCGGGCTTTGCGACGGTTGCGGCAGATACTGGGAGGCCAGGAGAGCTCTCTGACTTGAGGGAAACACGGTCCGTTGTGCTCGGATCCTCTTGGCCATGCCCCTCCTCAAGCGTTATCCGAACACCTCGGACACCACGCGTCCCTCCACATCTGTCAGGCGATAGTCGCGCCCCGAATGGAACCATGTCAACAGGGTGTGATCGATTCCCAGCGCGTGCAGGATCGTGGCGTGCAGATCGTGAACGTGTACTTTGTTCTCGACCGCGGCAAATCCCAGATCGTCTGTCGCCCCAATGGCCTGCCCCCCTTTCACCCCGCCGCCCGCCAACCACGCGGTGAACCCTCGCGGACTGTGATCGCGCCCCTTGCCATTCTGGGCCGTGGGAGTTCTCCCGAATTCCCCCGTCCAAACAATCAGCGTCTCGTCCAGCAGTCCCCGCGATGCCAGGTCGCGGATTAGGCCGGCCATGGGCTGGTCGGTCTCACGGCAGTGCAATTCGTGATTCTTGTTGACATCGCCGTGGGCGTCCCACGTCTCTTCACTGTGCCCTCCCCCCGAGTAGACCTGCACGAACCGCACGCCGCGCTCAACCAACCGGCGGGCCATTAAAAGCCGACGGCCGAATTTCTCAGTGGCAGGGTCATGGAGCCCATAAAGCTCCTGGGTCGCCTGTGATTCCTGCGACAGATCGACCGCCTCCGGCGCCTCGCTCTGCATCCGGAAGGCGAGCTCGTAGGTGCCAATGCGGGCCGCCAACTCGGTCTCCGTCGGCCGCCGTTCGGCATGTCGCCGGTTCAATTCTCCCAGGACGGCCAACTGATCGCGCTGCCGAGGGGCCGACATCCCTTCGGGAGGTGCCAGGTCGATGATTGGCGGACCGCTGGTCCGGAATTGGGTTCCCTGGAAACTGGCGGGCATGAAACCACTCCCCCAATTGGGGGGCCCGGAAATCGGTCCCCCCCGATGGTCCAGCAAGACCACGAACCCCGGCAGATTCTGGTTCTCGGTACCCAGTCCGTAACTCACCCAGCTCCCTACGCTGGGAAACCCCTGCCGCAGGAACCCGGTATTCATCTGCAACAACCCACCGCCATGGGCGAAGCTGTCGGCATACATCGACCGAATGATCGCCAGATGATCGACCACCCCCGCCACCTGGGGAAACATGTCGCAGACAGGCAGACCGCTTTGTCCGGAGGGAGTGAAAACCCGGCTGCTTCCCAACAGCGTACCCGGGTTGCGCACTTTGAACAGTGGATCGGCGTCGAGGTTGGGGATCGGTTGACCGTTGAGACGAGTCAATTCGGGCTTCGGGTCGAATGTATCGACCTGGCTGACCCCACCGTACATGAATAGGAAGATGACTGATTTCGCACGGGGAATCGCATGCGGAACCCGGGGAGACAAAGGAGCAACCAACTCAGCGGCTTGAACAGCGGAACCGAAGAAGCCATCCTCCGCCAGCAGTCCAGTCAGTGCAGTCCCCGTAAACCCCATGCCGGCTTCCCACAGAAACTCCCGGCGGGTTCGACCACAGGGAAGCGACGGCGGCGAAGCAGGCGTGGCTGGATTCATGGTGGAACAACATCCAGGAAGGGGGGAGGGAAGCTTGGGGATAATCCCAAGTCCCTTCAACAGAGCAGTCTTCGTCGATGCAAGTATCTCATGGTGCGTTGGGAGGAACCAGCCCACCGTCGAGACAGATCAGTGCTCAATACGGCTTCCGCGGGGTTTGACACTGCCAGCAAAGTTCGAAATCGGCATCCACCTCGGACCGGCAGGTCGGACAGACCCAAGTGGGGGGCGGCCGATCTTCCGAGGGACGGTCGTTGGCATGCCCTTCCCAGACCCGCAACAGATCGCGGGCCGCCTTGGCCTGCTCGGCACGGACCCAGAGGTGGGGAGGCGCCACCGTATTATAGCCAGCAGCCTGCAGGGCATCTCCCACCACTTGGGCTTCTATCCCGGCATCTTCCAGCAGTCCCCTGAGAAAGTGCGCCTGCGGACCATTGGCCGCCACGTAGACATCCACCACCTCCGGCTCACTCATGGCGTTTCCTTCGGGACCGTCGGGGGACGCTCGCGGGCATGAAACAATTTCTCGTCAAACCGCAGGTCCAGTGCCAGCCATAGGGCCCGGGCGTAGCGGAAGAAAAACGTCGGCCAACCGATGCAAAAGGCCGCCAACCCCAGCAAAATGTTCCGCGAAGAACAGCCGTAGCCAAACCTCAGCACAGTCCATGCGGCGGTCGAAACCAGAGCAGTGATCCCATAGTTGAGATAGATCGACCCCAGAAAATAGCCCGGCTCGCGCTCGAATTTGAGGTGGCAGGAGGGGCACTTCTCTGGCATGCGGAACAGCCCGGAAAACATCGGCGCTTTGCCGCAGCGTGGACAAGTCAGCCGCAGTGCGCGGCGAATCAACAAAGACGTGGGGGGGCGGGACATACGCAACACACCGAAGGAACAAAACAAGACGTCTTCATCCAATTTACACGAAGCGTGCGTGCCACGCGCAGTCCCGAGCGCGACTTATGGCTTGGGGTTTTCTTGTTTCTCGTCGGCCAGATTTAATCCCTCTCCCAGTGAGATACCGGTTCCCAGGATGGTTGGGGGGGCCAGCCCAGCCTCCGAGGGAACCGCCGCCAGCATTCCACACGCTCCGTGAATGTCTTGCCCCCCGCTGTAACGCTTCTGGACTGGCATTCCAAGTTCCTCGCGCAGCGAATCCCAAAAGGCATGCGCCTCGGCTGAGTCAGGACGGCGGAACAGCCCGGTGGGATCATTCACATCAATCAGGTCGAGTAGAATGGGCATACCTCGGGTCAACTCGGCTAAATCCCGGGCATCCTGCCGCGAGGTGTTGATCCCCGACAGCAATGTCCAAGCCAGCGTGACCCGCCGACGGGTAGCCGCCTGGTACTCGCGAACGGCATCCATCAGTTCGGGCAGGGGAAACTGCTTCTCGATCGGAAGCAGCTTCTGGCGGGTTGCCGAATTGGCCGACGTCAGCGAGACAATCAGTCGATACGCATGCCCTTCACGGGTCAGGCGGCGGATCCCGGGGACCACCCCCACAGTCGAAATGGTGATGGCCTTGGCACTGATGGCCAGTCCGCACGGCTCAGAGAAAATCCTTGCAGCGCGGATGACACGGTCGTAGTTGAGCATCGGCTCGCCCATGCCCATGAAGACCACTCCCCGCACCGGATACTCGGAATCCTGCTGGATCTGCACCACCTGATCGACAATTTCCCAGGTGGCGAGATTGCGTTGGAAACCCATGCGGCCGGTCGCGCAGAAGGCGCACTCGAGGGCACACCCCACCTGCGACGAGACGCAGACGATGTACTTCTCATCGCCGGGGCGATGCAGCAGTGGAATGCGCACGGCCTCGAACCGGCGCTCATCGGCTCCCGTGAAGATGTACTTGGCGAATCCATCCCGCGGAGAGACCACCTTGTCGACCAGCGTGAGCGCCGGGATCGAGACCCGTTCGCGAATCTGGGCCAGCAGCCGTTTCGAAAAATTCGGCAATTCGGCCGGAATCTCGAGAGCAGAATGCTTCATTGCCAGGGCATGCAACTGCCGCACCAGGCGCTCCGGGGGCCGCAGGTCGGCCAAGGCCTCCTGCAACGTCTCGGCGTTGTGGTCTTTGAGAAGAATCATCGCGGAACAATGGGTTCCAGGCAGGGTGGAATCGGCGACACACCGGACTCCCATCGCCCCAAGAATCTGCGGAGCGTTTCATCGCGACGGGATCCACAGTGCTTACACTGCGACAGCGTGCCGCCAGTGTACCGCTGGCGGCCAAAGCAGGGCAAATCGTACCCCGGAATCAACACGAAAGAACCGCTCAGGCCAGAATCCCGTCGATCACCCGTCCGGCGACATCGGTCAGGCGGAAGTCGCGACCAGCGAAACGGTAGGTCAATTGCTCATGGTCGAGACCCAGCAGGTAGAGGATCGTCGCGTGGAGGTCGTGGACATGCACCTTGTCCTCCACGGCATCCCATCCGTATTCATCAGTCGCACCGTAGGTCATCCCTCCCCGTACTCCCCCGCCGGCCATCCACATGCTGAAGCCAAAGGGATGGTGATCGCGGCCGTCCGCCTGTCCCTCGCGGGCCGGCGTACGGCCAAATTCCCCACCCCAGATCACCAGAGTGTCTTCCAGCAGGCCTCGCTGCCTGAGGTCGCGCAGCAGCCCGGCGATCGGCTTGTCGGTCGCCCGGGAATGCTGCTCGTGCCCCGCCTTGAGATTGCTGTGTTGATCCCAAGGCTGAAAACCTCCATCGGTGTGATAGAGCTGAATGAACCGCACGCCGCGCTCGGCCAATCGCCGGGCCAGAAGGCACTGCTTGCCAAAGCTGGCGGTCTGGGGATTGTCGAGGCCATACAGCCGCGCCGTGTCGGCGGTTTCTCCCGCGATATCAAATGCCTCGGGAGCCGCTGACTGCATCCGATATGCCAATTCAAACGCCTGCAGTCGTGCCTCCAGTCGGGGATCCTGCGGACGCTGCCACTGGTGCAATTCATTCAACCGGCGCAAAGCCTGGAGTTCGCGACGCTGCGCCGAACGCGATACTTCGGCATTCGCGAGATTCCTCAGGGGCTGCGCCAGGTCGGAGACAAAAGTCCCCTGGTAACTCGCGGGCAAAAAACTCGATCCATACTGCCGGGCCCCCTCGATAATCGGCCCCGCTCCAATCGCGATGAATCCAGGCAGATCCTGGTTCTCACTCCCCAGACCGTACGTGACCCACGCCCCCGTACTCGGTCGCGAGGCGACCCGTTCTCCCGTGTGCATCAGCAGGCACCCGCCGGGATGGTTAGGATCGTCGGTGGTCATCGAACGAATCACACACAGATCGTCGACACATCCGGCGACATGCGGAAACAGCTCGCTCACATCAAGACCCGAATCGCCATGTTTCCCGAAGTTCCACGGCGAGCCCAGCAACGTGCGCTGCTGCCCCAGGTAGAGCTTCGGCGACGGGCGGCCATCTTCGGCTGTCAGCCGCGGCTTGGGGTCAAACGTATCGACCTGGGAGGGCCCCCCTGGCATGAACAGAAAAATCACCCGCCTCGCAGTCGCCGGATGATGGGCCAACCGGGGAGCCAGTGGACCCTCCAGCCGACCGGGAGACTGCGGAGTACCTGCGGCCTTCGCTGGGGAATCATCCGCACACAACGCCCGCAGCGCCAGACCGCCGAATCCTCCGCCGGTCCGAAACAACAACTCGCGCCGAGTCCACGCATCAGTCGACATAGAAGAACTCGTTGGTGCAGACAATGACACGGCACAGACGATCCCAGCCTTGCGCCGTTGTATCCCCTTGCAGCAGATCACTGGCGATTTCGATCTCGTCCGAGGTCGGCAGCCGGCTGAACAGCCGCTGGTACAGCCAATTCATACGCTCTTTCAGGTCCTCTCCCGGAACCTCACTCCGCAGCCGCGCCGACAACCGTTCTGTCAGCTTGGTGAGGAAAGGATCATTCATGAAAAACAGGGCCTGGGGAGCGACAATCGATTGACTGCGCTGCTCAATCACGCCTCCCCCGGTGGGACCATCAAACAGCGGGCAAAACTCAGACGCCTTGGATCCGGTGCGCACTGACATCAGGTACAGACTGCGACGCGGTTGGCTGGTTTCTAGAAAGCCCGGTCCCCCCGGGGCTTCATCCAGTTCACCCGCCACTGCCAACAGACTGTCGCGCAGGGCTTCGGCCTCCAGAGATCGGCGGGGCATGCAAGCCAGCCAGCGATTCTCCGGATCAATCTGGGCGCTCTCGGCCGCCGGCCGAGAGGAACGACGATAGGTCTCGGACAAGACCATCGCGCGCTGCAGTGATTTCACCGACCAACCCGAACGGATCAGTTCAGACGCCAGATAATCCAGCAACTCGGGATGAGAGGGGCGATCTCCCCGCAACCCGAAATTGGTTGAGGTCCGTACCAGCCCCGCTCCAAAATGATGCTGCCACAGGCGGTTCACCAGGACGCGTGCCGTGAGGGGGTTGCGCGGATTGGTCACCCACTCGGCCAGCTCCCGCCGACCACTCCCCGAAACAATCGCGAGGGACTCCGAGGCGATGACGCGCGGAACACCCCGGGACACTTTCGGCCCAGGCGTTTTCCATTGCCCGCGCAGGTAAACGTGGGCATCCCCGAAACCCGCATGTGGAGTCTCGGCTGGCCCCCCATCCTGCACCACCACCGCCTGGGGAATCTCTGGTTTCTTCCAGGAACTGCGGCGGACCAACTCCTCCCGCAGAGTTGTCACCTGGTGTGCCTGAGAGGCGGACAACAGTCGGGCTCTCTCGGAAGATGCGACCCAATAGGGACTGTCCGACGAGAGCAGGGCATCCGTCAGCGACATTCCTGGCTCAGACGATTCCGCCGAGGTGAATTCCGTGTTGTCGAGCCAATCGAGATGCAATTCACCTTCAATGCGCATCCGGGATTCGTCATCGACTTGGGTTCCGTACACTCGCAGCTCACACAGGTCGCCGCGAAACCGGGGAGCACTGCCCGAGCCCGGCCCCCCCAGGGTCAACTCACCAATCCCGGGATCGGACGACACGGCAGTCAGTCCCGCGTTCATCCCCACTTCGGTTCCATTGCGATGTACGCGCACCCCACCGGGTCCCCAACTCACACTAAGCAATTGCGGTCCAGGTGTTCCCGGAGGTGAGACCACGACGTCCCCCGCCTCCCCCTCCCGACGGGCAATGACCTGGACGGCCCCATGAGGGGAGATCATCAGACCCAAGCCATGGCGGCCCACTGCGGAATCCTCCCAACCCAACAGCCGTTGCCCCCCTTCTCCCGCAGGATCGGGACGGAAGACCACAAACAGGCTGCCGACCTCGGGAATCCGCTGGGCCACTTTCAACAGGCTCTGGCCGTTGAAGCGAATGACCGGCCGCTGCCGTCCGGAAAATTCCTCGACCAGGCGTACAGGACCAGCTGTGTCCGCCGCCCGAATCGCCGGTTGCGGATCCCCCCCACGGTCGAACCAGTGGGTCACCTGCTGCTCGGCATTCACTTCCAGTCGCCGGTCGTTCGCCCGAAAACGCAACAGGGCAGATCTCGCCCCCACTGGGACGCTGCCTGTCAACTGCTCGCGAACACCCTTCACCAGTTGGGGCACCAGTGTCTGGATCTGACCGCGGACAATCGAGATCTCGGGGGCCGCAGCCAATTCCCGCAAGGGCTCCCCGGCCTTCGCCAGATCGAGCTGTCGGGTCCAAAATCGAACCAGCACCGAGGGCAGACTCCCGCGGGCGGCAGATTCCTCAACGGTCAGACGATCGGTCTCGGCCCGCGCAGCCGACGCAGACCATGCCGCCAACAGACCCGCCGCCGTGTCGTTCTCCACCTGCGACACCACCCCCGCCAGCCAGGCCTGCTCTTCCAGGTTGGCAATGGCCCCCGGCAGCAGCAGCAATCGCTGCTGGTTCTCCTCAGCCTGCCGCCCGATTTGGGCAATCTCGGTCGCGGGCCACAAGGGGGCTCTCACGAGTGGAGTATTCCCCTTGATCGGTCCGGGAATCAGTCGTGTGCTGAAGAAGATTCCCGCCAGGGAGTAATAGTCCTGCAATGAAATTGGATCGTACTTGTGATCGTGGCAGCGGGCGCAGCCCAGGGTCAGCCCCAGCATCGCCCGCCCCAGCACATCCACCTGATCGTTGACATAGTCGGCGATCATCTGCGTCTTGTCGACATCCCCAGGCACAAAGTCGGCCAGAGCCAGGAACCCGGTCGCCACGAGCGCATCGGAATCGATCTTGTCGGGTTCGACAGGCTGCGACAGATCACCGGCCAACTGCATGCGCAGGAACTGGTCGTATGGCAAATCGGTGTTATGGGCCTGAACCACCCAGTCGCGGTATCGCCAGATTTCGCGGAAATCACTCTCGGCGGGAAGCTGGATCAGGTCGCGAGCGTCGGCATAACGGGCCACATCGAGCCAGTGCCGGGCCCATCGAATTCCATACCGGGGAGAGGCCAACAGCCGGTCCACGACCCGCTCGAACGCATCGGGAGATCCATCACCGAGTAAGACACGACGCAGCCAGGTGGCACGGTCGGCGGGAGGACTCACCCGCAACTGGTTCCGGGAAATCTCCCGCTGGATCAAAACATCAATCGGTCCCCGCAGTCCCGGCGGGTGCGGCTGATCGCCAATTGACCCCGGCGCCAGGGGTTGAAAGGCCCAGTGGTCTGTCTCGACTGGCTGGGTTTCCCGGGGGGCCGATTCGGAGAGAACCGGTTCGGTACCGTTCACGCCGATCCCAACGCCGAAGCAGCCCAGCCCACACATCAGCAGGGACAAGACCGACCGACGCGACCACGTGGCGGGAACCAAGGGGGCAGCAATCATGGTGTTTCCTCGGCCTCAAAGAACCGAAAGACATCATCGAGAGCCACCTGCACAATCCCCAGATGCTCGACCTGCGAATAATCGCGTTCTTCCAGGGTCAGGCCAGCCTGACGAAATTGCCGGGCCACCTGCTGCACTCCGCCGCGTCCAAAGTCTTCGGCCCCCGCCCCGGCGAACAACGGAATCTGCTGGAAGGCGTCGACCTGACGTACCCGCTGCCCACCTCCCAAAATCGCCAGACGTTTGACCATCTCAGGACTGCGCGAGGTCAGATTCAGGCCCTGCATCGCCCCCATCGAATGTCCCACCACAAAAACTTTTCGGCGATCGACGGGATGCAGGGCATCCACTGCCGCGATCAAACCGGGAAGTTCCAGTCCTGTTCCCGTCAGCGGGCTCAGGCGGGGTGCCAGCAACAACCAACCCCTTTCCTCACACAGCCGCACAATCTTCCCCGCTCCATAGGCATCGAAGAACATGTTTTCGCTTCCCCCCGCTCCATGGAGGGCAATGACCAGGGGGCGGGGCTTGACGGGATCGGTCGCGGCCTGGTCGGCGACTGGTAACTGTTTGGAGGGCCACAGCAATCGGCAACGAGCCGCCCTACGATCCTCCTGGGGCGAAATCCAGTACTGCCCTGGACCGGTCGCCAGGCGGATAGCTTCTCCGCGAGCCAGTTGGGAGCTCCAGCTCTCACACTGTTCCAGCAGGGCATGGGCCGGGTAATCGGTCTCTGGACGGGACGCCCCCAACAGCCCCGTCAGTTCCTTCATGGTGTCACGCAGGGTCCGTCGGAATGACTTCGGTGTTTCTTCCGGGAGTGCGGCTTCGTCGTCGGCCAGTTTTGACAGCCTGCGGGCGGGATGGGCCGTCACCGACAGCATCTGCCTGGGAAATTCGAACTGCCGGTCTCCCTGCTTCAGCCGCACACGGAGTCGATAATCTCCCTCCGCGAGGTCGGCGGTTGGCACCGCGAACGTCTGCGACAGTTGGGTCCAGGGTGTCGCTCCCTCGGAACAGACCTGTTCTCCACGCAACAGGGCCATTTCCATCATCCCCGTCGGTTCGGGAGTCTCGGGCAGCTTGTAGCCCCGTTCAACCCGCAGTTCGAGCTCTGGCGTTCCCAGGGGAATCAGCGGTGTCGCCAGCGAGATATTCAGCGAATGCCACAGCTGTTGTTCCGGGGAGGCCCCTGTCTCATCCAGAGCAAGACACGCCTGGTCAATGGCCTTTCCCGCGGCGGTCTGATTTCCAGAGAAAAAAGCCGAAACCGCCGCCTGCAGCGGTGTCAGTACCCGAGCTCTGGCCTCAGGTGAATCCCTCTCTTCCCATGCGGCCTCGAACCGGTGCACCCGCTTCCCCAGTTGATAGCGCAGGTCCGATGCGCGACAGGGCTGCATCGGTATCCACCAGATGCAAAAAGCCAGCGGAATCAACAGCACCCGGGTCAGCGGACCGAGTTGCAGGGTCGAACGCACGCGAGGCAGGGAAGTCACGGCAGACGCCAAGTCGCCGGCGGGAAACACCATGGGTCGGACCGCTTTTCAGGAAGGAAACCCAAGCCAGTTCCGTATGATCGGTTCCCTCTCGGGCTTTTTCCAGTCCAGTGCGAGCGTCTCACGCTTTACGGGGCCGGGGCAGACCTGCGTACGCGAAGTGGGGCGGGTTCGACCGGTTCATACCAGGTCTCGATCCGCGCCCGTACGGCCGGGGAGAGTCGTCGCAAGTTCTCGTCATCCAGCACCGCTTCGGGCGGTTTTTGGTCAAACAGTTCCAGCAATTCCCGCTCCAGATCTCGCGCCGGAATCAGACCCATCGAGAATTCATTCAGCCACCAGATGCGATAGGCATGCGGCCGCAGTGCGCCCCAACCGGTGAAGCCATCCAGAACCCGACCTCCTGGGGGAACCTGAGCGTGCAACTGTTCGATCGCCCGAACCTGTGCCGAATTCGACCAGGCAAGCAGATCCAATTGGCGACATACTCCATACCCCAGTGCCAGAGCGCCTCCCCAAACCAGGCCGCGCTGGCGGCGGTCTGTCAGAATTCCTCTCCAGCCCAAACCCCACGCCAGCCAGAAGAATCCCACGGCCAGTAGCGTCATTCCCAAAGGATTTTCGGCAGTCAGGTGGGGGAAGGGTCCCAGTTCGCCGCGGATCCAACCCCGCACCAGCCATCCCAACTGGGTCACCAGCAACAGGCCACCCACCCCCAGGGCCATCCGGAGTTTTCCGGAATCCCAAACCGTCACCAGCGAATGCAGTCCCGCACCAGCGGCAAGAACCAGCCAGGGAAACCACAACAGGTAATACTGGGGAAAGGTGGCCTTCACCACGGTCAGCGAACCCAGGCACAGCAGGGTCGCCAGCAGCACCACACAGACCTGGGCAGAACCCGTTCCGTCCGCGAGGGGTGTCGACGCGTTGCCATCCCCATTGCTGCCCCGGTTGGCACCGGGAATCAAAGTCGCCTCCGAAGAGACTGTTTGCCCTCGATGCGGCCACTCCACGGCGCGCCCCCCAGTCGCCGGTGTTACGCGGTCTCTGGGGAAGATGTCGACCCTGAATTCTGAAGGGCCCGTGCAGTCGGATGACGGAGCCGCGTGTTGCAACCACGTCCAGCCGGCCGGACGAAACAATCCGGCAGCCAGTCCGCACGCCGCCAGCCACCAAATCAGCAGATCCGCCGCCCCGGTCGCCCGCCAGGCGGCGAATTTCCCGCTGGCAACCGACCAACGCACCAACTGAAACACCGTCGAGTCGAGCAATTCATGAGCCCCCCCCATCCACCAATACGCCAGCAACACCCCCGACCAGCCCGCCCCCACTCCCCCCAACAGCCAACACAGAGCGCGGGGCCAGCGCAGAGAATGACCGGACAGCGATTCGACCAGCCAAACGGCTCCGCCCAGTGCGACTACTGGCACAATCGCCTTTTGGGTGAACAGTGTCGCCCCCCCGCCGCAAACCGCCATGATCCACAGATGACCTCGTGGCGACTGTGTCGATCGCCCCGAGAGACGGTCTGTCGTGGATTGCAGCGCGCTCTCCAGCGCGATGATCAGCAGCAGCATCGCAGGAACATCAGGACGGAATTCGACTCCTTTGGCGAAAAAGATGGAACTGCCCAACAAGAGTCCGGGGACCAGCGCTGCGGCGGGCCCCTCCAACACCCGCCGGGCGATGCGAGTGGTGGCCAACACCGCCAGTGTCGACAGCAGCCACATTCCCAGTCTCAGGATCCACAAAGCGGTCATTCGCGGACCGGTGAAGAACAGAACCGGCTGCGCCAGCCAATACAGGGCCGGCGCGTGATGTTCGAAGAAATCGCGATAGGGGACCTGTCCCGACTGCAGGCAGAAGGCTGCATGCAGATGCTCCAACTCGTCTGGATCGAATCCCCGCACCGTCAATCGCAGTCCCATCAGCAGCCAGACGAACCAGGCGACGCGGGCCCAGAGTGAGATATCTCTTCCAGGTCGGGCAATTTCACTCTGTGCCCCGGAGGGCTGTGCCGACTGATTGGCCCCCAACTCCGCAGGTTGCCGTGACATGTTCCGCACAGCGTGGTCCATGAGGAAAGTGAGACGGTCCCGGATCGATCGACTTGAATCCGCGGGGCGGATTCACCCAAACAGGAGGAATCGTTGGTGACCACTCCGCAGCTTCCATCATGCCAGCGCCACCGGGTCGGGGGAATGGCGGGCCGGCCTGTCTCCACCCGGCACGGGCAGCCTAATGTCGACAGGGTCCTGGAACCGTCACGAACCGCTTCCGCTCAGCCCGCGCGGCGCTCAAGGGGAGACATCTCCTGGAGGCGATGCAGCCATATCGGACGCATGCCCCGTTCTTCAAACTGGGTGACCACATGCTGGTGGCAGGTGAAGAACAGCACCTGTTGCCCCCGTTCTGCGACTTCCTGCAACAGGTCAATCGCCGCCTCGGTCCGGGGGGCATCAAAGTTGACAAACACATCATCCAGCAGCAGAGGCAACTCAAATCCTGTCTGAGCGAGTCGTTGGATCACCGCGAGCCGGATGGCCAGGTACAACTGTTCGCGGGCACCGCGGCTCAAGGTTTCAATCTGCGACGAATGTCCAAACGAATCCTCCACTCGCAACTGCCGTTCTCCCAGAGGTGTCCACACCCGCCGGTACTTCCCGCAGGTCAGCCTCTGCAACAAATCCGAGGCCAGCGACAGTGTCTCGGGCTGGGTCCGCCGCTCAAACGACCGGCACAGAGAGTCGAGACAATCCTCAGCCAGTTTCGTCGCGGCCCGGGTTTGCACTGCGTCATCCAACTGCTGCTCGACCAATTGGAGGTCCAACCGCAGGTCGGCCAGCGTGGCATCGTTCGACCAGGCCTCGAATTCCAAATCGAGTTCCGCCAGTGCGTCGTGTGCCCCGGCCAGCTCGCGCTCCTGCCGGGTCAATTCGGCGTCCACCGCCGACAATTCCAGTGTTTCCGTTTCCTCGCTCGTTTCGAGTCGGGCCAACAGGGCTGGGGCTTCGGGGAACTCCCGACTGAGCCCGGCCAGGGCCTGCTCAGCCCGGGTAATCTCCTGTCTCAACACGGAACGCTGTTCGACCTCGCTCGAGAGGGACAAAAACTCGGTTCGGTCGCCGGCGCCGGCCTGTACCCACAAGGCCTGTCGGGCGTCTTCCAACTGTCGCAACCGGCGCCGCAGCCGCCGCAAGGAACGGCGGATCCCGGAGGATTTCTGGCGCCACTCCCGCCGGGAAATCTGATCCTCATGCCAGACTGCGAGCAGATCGCACCAGTCGTCGATCTGAGCGAGCGCCTCGCGGGTGGAGGGTTGCGGTGGGGGAGACCGCAGAGTGAGATTGGCGACACTGGTCTCGACCGAACGCCACAGCTGGTCGATGGTTTCTGCCTGATCGGCAAGTCGATCAAACTCGCGCACCGACTCGGACACTCTCGCCAGCGACTGCCAGCTTCCAAAGACCTCGGCGACATTCCAATTCTCCGCGAAACCCAGACCACTCAGCAGATGGCTCCACGACTGCCGTGTCGACCGCCACTTCGCGCGGTGGGTTCGCAACTTCTGTCGGACCCGCTGTTCACTGGCCGACAAACGCTCGAGTTTGCGCTCCAGCGAGGCCATTTCACTCAGCTTCGTCAACTGGCTGGTCACCTGTCCCAGGTCGGACGATTCCGAAGCCCCGGCGAGGACCGGGTTCGGCCCGGAAAGACTCTGGTGCGCCGGGTTTCGGCGCGGTCCGGCCGCTTCCATCGGTGGAAACGGGATGGGGAGCGCGCGCAACTGGACAAGCACTCCCTCAAGTTCCTTCTCCACCTGCTGCCTGCGGTGGACGAGGCCCGATTGGGCCCGTGATCGATCGAGCTCGTACTGGCTCTTCAGTCCCCAGGCGATGCCGCCAAATGTCAGGCCCAGGAACAGATAGATCAGACCGGCAATGGCACTGGTCTGGACCCCGGCGATGAATCCCCATCCAGCCACGATGATGCCCAGAAAGAACAGCACCGAGACAATCCAGGTCAACCACGCGGGAAGGGGTGTGGGAGCCCGGTTTGCCACCGGGTCCGAGACCGCTCCTCCCAGGGATTTCAACTGCTCGACCAGTGCTTGTTCGCGGGCCCGCAGAGCAGAGGCCTGCGGACTGACGTTGAGTTGGGTCTGGACCGACTGCACGGCGGCATCGATGGTATTGGCCGGCAGACCTCGCCGGCCCTCGCGCAAGGTTCTCTCCGAGTCTTCCAGCCGTCCGAGGAGCCGCAGGTGGGCCCGGCGCAGCCTCACCAGCATGCGCTGCTCCCGTTGCAACATCCGCCCCACTTCCCACAACTGTGACTCAGTTTCGGGAGATTGGTCCAGTGCCCGCAGAGCATCGAGACTCCAACCTGCGGCATGGGACTGACGAAGTTGCTCGAGTTGGGACTGGTGTTGCCGCAGACGCTGCTGCGCCTGCTGCCTCTGCCGGGTCACCTCAACAAACCAGCTGCGTTGGGACACAAATCCATGCAGAGCGGCCGCCTCGGAGAGACTCAGCCTCGAACGGGTCTGGAATCCTCCCCGCTTGCGCAGGCGGGACAACAGTCGCCGGCCACGCCCCTTCACTTGCTGGATCTCGGTGTCAATCTCGGACAGCCGCTCGACTCCACGCTCGGGAAAATTGCGGGGAGGGCCCAGCCGTTCGAGGCGTGCACGTGCCTCCCGCAGGGCCCGCGACCAGGGGAGCAGCCGGGCGTGCAACACCAGAGTCTGCTGCTGCCGACGAAGTTGGGCCACGGTCGCCTCGCGACGGGCGATGTCGGTTGCCAGGGACTCCCGACGGGTCAATCCCGGAGGGAGCGGCCGCTGTTGCAGTTCGCGCAGCCTCTCGTTCAGCCGTTGCCGCTCCTGAATCAACCGCGTAACCACCGCCGGCTGCCCGGGGGTTGTCAAACGCTCAGCACCGTGCTCACGAGCCCGGCGCCGAGCAACCACCAGACGGTGTCCCTCCGGCCCCAGCGAGGCCTCGTAAATCTGGTTGGCAACCTCCATTCCCTGCAGGGCGCTCAATTCCTGGATCTCATTCAGCCCCATACAGTAGACCCCATCCCAAAGTTCCGGGGTCAGACCGTGCAGAAAACTCAGTGTCTCCTCGGGATGCGCAACCGCATTTCCATCAATCTGCAAGACGCCAACTCCGGCGGGTCCGCCGGTCGCACGGGACAGCACATGCCGATCCCCCTTCTCCCGCATCACGATCCGACCCGGAATCTGTCCGACTCCATCGGGTAGCTTCCTGTGAATCTCGGGGGAATAGCCCAACATCACCCCCCGTACAAATTCCAGCAGCGTGCTCTTGCCGGTGCCATTGGGACCGCTCAGTACCGCGACCTGTCCCGTGGGGATCGTCAGATCGAGATCCCTCCACACGCCAAACCGATCCACCTGAATGGAAGAGAGTTTCATGGAAGACGTCCCTCCCGTTCCAGCAACCATTGCCGCCCCAAAAACAATGCCTCCCGTGAGACACGTCCAAATGCCGATCCCCCCAGCAACCGGTCAAGTTCCGCTTGTTCGCACTGCCACTGTGTAGCCGCCGTGGCAGTCCACTGGTGGAGAGATCGGCGCGACTCAGACGAATTCTCGGTCAACAGGCTGACATACTCCTCCAGCAGCGAATCGCTCACAGCGATGCCCCGGGCCGGCGCGATGCGCGAGAGCGATTGACTGGCAATTTGCCAACCCTTCTGGGCGGCCCGGTTATCGACCTCGGCGAGAAACCGATCAAGTTCATCTCGACCGTCGTCCAATTCCTTCGGCCATTCGTCGGCCGAAAAGTTCCAGCGGACACACCGTGGTATGTCGGAGCGATCGGCGAGATGGCACTCGACCACCGCCAGCATCCTGTTCAGCAGTCCGTTCCGGCTTTCACCGGGAATCCCTTCCAGCCCCCACTGTTCCCAGGCGAACGCCGCCGTAGGAAGCAACTCCAGGCGTGGCTCCCCATCGGGTCCGCACTCCACCATCGTCGCGCCGCACAGTCCTGGTTCCAGAGCCGTCAGCCCCTGCAATGGCCCCGGAGAATGCACGAGCGTGCCCCCCACGTTCAGGGTCCGGCGCCGGGCTGGTTCACACGTGGCCACATAAGAGATGGTGGTATCCAGCGGCAACCCACCAACAATCGAAAGCGGGGCATCACTCAACAGGAGGCGCTCTCCGGAAAGTGCAACTCCAATCCGCAGGCAGTCTTCTTCGAGTGCGGCCTGTTCCTGGAGCAATCCATCCGTCGGTAGACCCGCCCGTTGCGGGCCATTCTGGTGGAATCCCGATGACTGCCTGCCGGTCGACTGACTCCCCGGACCATGGGACGGAGCATGCAATTCCGTCGACAGCAATTCCAGGGACTGGCCGCGGGCTCCCACAACCGTCAGCCCGCCACCTGACTGTAATTCCAGCAGATGCAGGTTGTGAGGCCACCCCCGCCCCTGATAGCCCTGCCGCACAAGTTCGCCATCCGAAACCGTCAGCACCATGGGAATCCGGGATTGCGCCAGGCTTTGGCAAGCCTCGGCCAACGCCAACGCCCCCCGGGGACCGAGACCATCCTCCGGACAACAGGGGCCGGTCAACAACAGCAGATCCACCTGCCGGGCTCGAACCTGCTCCACCAGCCTCCGCAAGGCCAGCAGCGTGCAATCCCGGAAGATCTCTCGACGCAACTGCCCCAGGCGCCGCAGCCCACTGACTGGTTGATCCAGCCGCAGGTGCGACCCGTGAACGATCCTGGCATGTTCCTTCATGCATTCAGCTCCCTGTATGTCACATGCGTGACCACCTTCCAGGGAGTTTAGTCAAG
>Ga0315904_10005093_pt1 | contig 18382 bp, 19 predicted proteins | sample LakEriMetagenome_6_FD_203529 | JGI IMG/M metagenome (GOLD analysis project Ga0315904, IMG submission 203529) | Freshwater fungal communities from buoy surface, Lake Erie, Ohio, United States - Buoy 12 MA120 | ecosystem: Environmental > Aquatic > Freshwater > Lake | place: USA: Lake Erie, Ohio...
CACGCCGAGCTTGGTGGCATCGGCGATCTGGGCAGCGATTTTTTGAACGACTTCCGGGCTGATGCTCTCGTTGCTGCCTGGCTCGCGGAGCACCTCGCCGCTGAGTTTTAAAACAACTCGTTTGTAGCGGACTTGGGATGGATGGGACATGCGCGAGGCCGGATCAAACCGCATCAGGCGGCAGGAGGAAAGGACAAATCCAGACGCGTGCCGGGCGCGATAGGGTGGCCTCGGAGAAATTCGGCGGCGGGGAGGCGCTTGCGGCCTTCGAGCTGGAGGAATTCGAGGATCAGGCTGCCCGCGCCGCAGGCGACGCGGAGGACGCCGGGTTCGGCAAGGAGAATTTCGCCAGCTGGGCCGGAGGCGGAGGCGGTTTTTGCGGCGTGGATTTTAAGGGTTTGACCGTTGAGGTGCGTGTAGGCTCCGGGCCAGGGCGACATCGCGCGGATTCGCGTGGCAAGCGACTCGGCGGGCTCGTGCCAATCAAGCAGGCCGTCGGTTTTTTTGAGTTTCGCCGCGTAGGTGGCAAGGGTGTTGTCTTGCCGAATGCGCGGGGCGTTTCCGGCTTCGAGCAGATCGAGAGCTTCGAGCAAACAAGGAGCGGCGAGCGCGGCGAGGCGGTCGTGGAGTTGACCGGTGGTTTCGTCGGGGCTGATGGCGAGCTTTTGGGCGAGCAGGATGTCGCCGGTGTCAAGACCCTCGTCCATATACATCACCGTGATGCCGGTTTCGCGGTCCCCCGCGAGAATGGCGGCGTGGATCGGTGAGGCGCCGCGGTGGCGCGGGAGGAGCGAGGCGTGGAGATTCAGGCAGCCGAGGCAAGGGGCTTCGAGAACGCTCTTCGGGAGAATTTGGCCGTAGGCGGCGACGACCATGAGGTCCGGCGCGAGCGCGCGGAGATCCTCCAACGCGGCGGGCGAGCGGAGTTTTTCGGGTTGTTGGACGGGGAGGTTTTGGGCGAGGGCGATTTGTTTGATCACCGACATCCTCGGCTTCAAATCGCGGCCCGCTGGCTTGTCCGGTTGCGTGATCACGCCGACGATAGTGTGCTCTTTAGAATCCAAAAGAGCCCTCAGCGCCGGAGCGCCGATCTCGCCAGTTCCGCAAAAAACAATTCGCATCGACTACAGCATCCTCCGGGCGCCGGCTTGGCGGGCCATCGCCGAGCGGGTCATCATGAGCTCGCCGGCTGTGACCTCGCGCTGGCCGAGCGAGGACGCGCAGCCGGTGCAGAGGTAGTCATAGATTTCCTTATCGGGCAGGACGAGCAGGAGCTTCTCGCGGACCGGCATGGCGGTCTGGCATTTTTTGCAATATAGCGACGAGGCGCGGAGACTTTCGAATTGCTGCATGGCTGTGTTAGTGCGGCGGAGGATACTTTCGCGGCGCGCGGGAATCAACCGCACAGCCGGTTTGTTCTTGCCAGCGCGGCGGCGGATTGGTTTCTGGAGCGCTTCTTATGACCGACACAACCATTCTTTCCATCCGCGCCCGCCAAATCCTCGACTCGCGCGGCAACCCAACCGTTGAAGCCGATGTCGAACTCGCAGGCGGAGCCGTCGGCCGCGCGGCCGTTCCCAGCGGCGCCAGCACCGGTGAACACGAAGCCGTCGAACTCCGCGACGGAAACAAAGCCAGCTACCTCGGCAAGGGCGTGACCAAAGCCGTCGCGAATGTCTCGAAAATCCTCGCCCCTTCCATCATTGGGCTCGATGCCGCCGATCAGCTCTCCGTGGATAAGGCGATGCTCGCCGCCGACGGCACCTCGACCAAGAAAAAGGTCGGCGCGAATGCCATCCTCGCCGTCTCCCTCGCCACCGCGAAAGCAGCCGCAGCGCAAGTCGGCCAGCCACTCTACAAATACCTCGGCGGGCCAAATGCCAAGGTCCTCCCCGTGCCGATGATGAACATCCTCAACGGCGGCGCCCACAGCGACGCGCCGATCGACTTCCAGGAGTTCATGATCGTGCCGAAAAACTTCCCGAGCTTCTCTGAGGCCCTCCGCGCCGGCACCGAGATTTTCCACGCGCTCAAATCCGAGCTCAAAGGCCGCAAGCTCTCCACCGCCATCGGCGACGAAGGCGGATTCGCCCCGGCCCTCTCAAGCGCCGAGGACGCCCTCGACTCGATCGCCAAGGCCGTGAAAGCCGCCGGCTACAAGTTCGGCAAAGATGTCTTCATCGCGCTCGATTGTGCCTCCAGCGAATTCTACGCGGCCGACAAGAAAGCCTACATCTTCAAGAAATCCGACGGCTCGAAGCGCACCGCTGACGAACTCGTCGCCTACTACGCCGGCCTCTGCAAAAAATACCCGATCATCTCGATCGAAGACGGCTGCGCCGAAAACGACTGGGTTGGTTGGAAAAAACTTACCGAAGCGCTCGGTGATAGCGTCCAACTCGTCGGCGACGATCTCTTCGTTACGAATGTCGAATTCCTCCAAAAAGGCATCGACCAAGGCGTGGCGAACTCGATCCTCGTCAAGGTCAACCAAATCGGTTCGCTCACCGAGACCCTCGACGCCATCGAACTCGCCAAGGAAAACAAATACACCGCCGTCATCAGCCACCGCTCGGGCGAGACCGAAGATGTCACCATCGCCGACATCGCCGTCGCCACGAACGCCGGCCAGATCAAGACCGGCTCCCTCTGCCGCACCGACCGCGTCGCCAAATACAACCAACTCCTCCGCATCGAAGAGGAACTCGGCGACAATGCCATCTACGGCGGCAAAATGCGCTAATTCGATCTCACGAAAATTCAAAAAGAGGTGGGCCAAAAACCCGCCTCTTTTTTTGTGCCGTTTCGCTTTTAAGATGATTGGCTGAGAACTTTCTCAACTCGTGCGTGAAGCTCCTTTGCGGCCGTCAGGATTTTTTGGAGGTCGGCCAAATCCTCGGGGCGGCTTTGGGAGCGCTCAGCGAGGATTTCTGTGTAGCCGATGATTGCGTTGAGCGGCGTGAGGAGTTCGTGGCTCGGGCTGGCGGTTGCGAAAGCGCTGGGACTGGCAGGCGAGGAATTGGGTTTTTCGCCGGCGAGAAGCGTTTCGATTTTTCCGATCAAGCGGGCGAGGTCGACGGGTTTGGTGTCGTAGTCGTCACAGCCAGCGGCGAGGCATTTTTCGCGGTCGCCTTCGGCGGTTTCTGCGGTGAGGGCAATGACGGGAATTCGCGCCAAGGCGGGATTGGCCTTGATTTGGCGGGTTGCGGTCCAGCCGTCGATCACAGGCAGACCCATATCCATCAAGACGAGGTCGGGTGATTCGGAGCGCGCCATGGCAACGCCCTCCGCGCCGTCCACCGCCATGACCACCGCGTAGCCCCGCTTCTTCAAACGGCGCGAGAGCATATCGCGGTTCATTTCGTTGTCCTCGACGAGAAGAATTTTCTTCACGGCCCCAAGCAATCAAATCACCCCCTGCCCGGCGAGGTTCTTTTAGGAAACGGCATCTCGCGGCTTCGTGTGAGGTGTTAGATATATTCGCGTAGATTCACCCACTTAGCGATCAGAAAAATAACCTCTATGGCGCAAGTCGCTTCAGAAAGTTGCGACAAGGTGTTTCGCCTACAAAAGCTCGGCGATTTGGACGGCGTTGAGGGCGGCGCCTTTGAGGAGTTGGTCGCCGCAGACCCAGAGGGCGAGGCCGTTTTCCATGGCGCAGTCGCGGCGAAGGCGACCAGCGAAGCAATCGTCCTGTCCAGCACAGTCGAGCGGCATCGGGTAGCCGTCGGAGACATATTGCAGGCCGGGTGCGGATTTGAGGGCTTTGAGGGCTTCGTCGATCGAAACGGGGCTCTCGAATTCGGCACTGAGAGCGACGGAGTGGGCGCGGTAGACGGGCACGCGCACGCAGGTGACGGAGGCTTTGAACGACGGCAAGTGCATGATGCGGCGGCCTTCGTTTTCCATTTTCATCTCCTCTTTCGTGTAGCCGGTGTCGAGGAAGGCATCGACTTGCGGGATGACATTGAAGGCGATTTGGTGCGGGAAAATTTCCTTCTCGACCGGTTTGTTGCGGGCGACGGCGTCGGTCTGGTCGCGGAGTTCGTTGATGGCGCGGGCTCCGGCGCCGGATACGGCTTGGTAGGTCGAGGCGAAGACGCGCTTCACGCCAAAAGCTCGGTGGAGCGGGTGCAGGGCCATGAGCGTGATGGCCGTGGTGCAATTCGGATTCGCGATGATGCCGCGATGGCTTTTCACATCGTCGCCATTGATTTCAGGAACGACGAGCGGCACCTCGGGAACCATGCGGAACGCCGAGGAGTTGTCCACCACAACGGCACCGCTATCCACAGCGGCCTTGGCGTAGTCGCGGGAGATTCCGCCGCCGGCGCTGAAAAGGGCGATGTCGATATCGCGGAAGGAGTCGAAGGTGAGGGGTTCGATCTGGAAAGACTCCCCGCGAAACTCAAGCGACTTGCCCGCCGAGCGAGGCGAGGCGAGGAGGCGGAGGTTGGCGACGGGGAAGTTGCGGCGCTCCATCACGCGGAGCATTTCCACTCCGACGGCTCCGGACGCGCCGACGATTGCGACTCGATAGGATTTCGACATATCGTGGAAGTATGACAGGGAACGACGACGCGCCGCAACATCAGGTGAATTGCGAATTGCGCGTCGATGTGGCGACGCAAACCGTGCAGCTGCTGCGCGATGGCAAGGGGGTGAAAAGCTGGCAGGTCTCGACTTCGCGGTTCGGCTTGGGTTTCGAGCCGGGGAGTTTCAAGACGCCGACGGGGAGATTTTCGATAGCGGAAAAAATCGGGGCTGGTGCGCCGCTGTGGGCGGAATTCAAAAGCCGGCAGCCGACCGGGCTTCTGGCCGAGCCAGGCGGGGAGAGCGATGGAGTTCTCACGCGCATTCTGTGGCTCGAGGGATTGGATCCCGACAACGCCAACACGCGTGAGCGCTACATCTATTTCCACGGGACGAACCGCGAGGATTTGATTGGCACTGCTGCGAGCCACGGGTGCGTGCGTTTGCGTAACGAGGACATGGTCGAGCTCTTTGATCTTGTGCCGGAGGGGACGCCAGTGGTGATCGCCTAGCGCGGAGGGGAGGCTTGGGGGCGCTCGAGAAAGCTTTCGATCTCCTGACGGCCTGGCCCGGCGAGGATTTCGACAGCGCCGGATTCATCCATCCGGAAAAGCTCGATGCCGTGATCGCGCAGCGCGGCGGCCCAGTTTTCATCGATGGGTTCGTTTTGGGGAAACGCGGCGGCCGTAGCGATGACAGTGCGGACGCCGAGTTTTTGAAGAAACCCAGCCTCGGGCAAAATCCCGGAATGGTGGCGGCCGATCACGGCGATATCCGCACGGGTTGGGCAGAGATTTTCCCATGCCATGGGCCCGGAGTCGGAAAGAAAGAGAATCGAGGTGCCATGGCTTTCGAGCCGCGCGATGATCGCTTTGTCGTCGGCTTTGTTTTCCAGCAGCGAGGCGGGCGGGTGGAGGATTTGGAGGGAGGCGCCATCCGAAATGGGAATCACATCTCCTGACTGAACGATGGATTTTGGAATCGCGCGGGCGGCGAGTTCGGCTTGCAGCTTTTGACGAATCGGCGAGCGGTCCTGAAGCGTCGATTCGACAAAATGGGTCCGCGAAGTCGCCATGGAGGCCGCTCCGCCGATGTGCTCGGCATCGCCGTGCGTGAGAACGACTGTCTCCGGCGCGAGTTTCCCGATGCCGCGCATCCACGGCTGGATCGTGTTTTTGAAATCCCAGGCATCCCCGCAATCAATAAGGCAAAGGCGACCACCGGTGCGGATCGCGGCACAGCCGCCTGCTCCGAGGTCGAAAACCACGACCTCCAGAGGCGCGCGGGGTGGCGGGCCAAGCGTGATGAACGAAAACGGCATGGCGGCGACTGCTTGAATGAACGCCAGCATGGCATGGGTGAGGGCGAGGTTGGCGTTGTTGAATACCGCCGCGAGGAATTGGCTGAAAACGCCGCAGCCCAAGGCCAGCAGGGCCGTGGACATGATCACAAATGTCAGCGGAACGATGATGGGATTTGCCACGAGGGCGGAAAACGAAATGAGCTGGAAATACCAAAGCGTGAGCGGCAGCGAGCCGATCCATGCGGCGAGCGAAACGGCGACCAAACCCGAGGTGATGCCCGCCACCGTGCAGCGGGCTTTTTGAAAGCGGGTCCAGAGTTCGGTCGGAATGAATGAATCAGGGAGGAGCGCCGCCCGGATGATCTTTTGGATGGGAGCGGAAAGGAGGAGGATCGCCGCGACGACGGTGACGGAGAGTTGGAAGCCGGGATTGAAAAGCTCGTTGGTGGATTGAGCGAGGATGAGGAACGCCGCCGCGCACAGCGAATTCATCGGGACGGGTTGGCGCGAGGAAACCATGCCGATCAGAAAAATTGCCGTCATGGTCGCCGCGCGAATGCTGGAGGGCTTCCAGCCCGCAACAAGCGAGTAAAAGAAAAGCGCGGGAATGATGACCAGCACACACGCGCGGGGGTCCACCGCGAAAGCCCGCAGCAGTTGCCAGAGGATCACTGCGATCATGCCGACATGGAGTCCTGAGACAGAGAAAATAGTAGACAAATCACCCATATTTATAAAAATGACCCCTATGAAAGCATATTCCTACATGCGCTGGAGTTCGGACCCTCAGACAAAAGGGGACTCTTTAAGAAGACAGGTTCAAATCACTAGGAGTATATGTGAAAAAAATGGATGGACTCTAGGAGAAGCTATACCAGTAGATGCAGCAGTTTCAGCCTATCGAGGAGACAACATAAACAAGGGACATTTAGCGGCGTTTAAACAAGCCGTTGAAAGAGGGTTGATTGAAACCCCATGTGTTTTAGTTGTTGAAGCAATGGATAGGCTAACGAGAACTCGCCTGAGGGAAGCGAGAAATCTATTTGAAGAGATAATATCTTTAGGTGTAAACCTATGCACAGCGAATAATGGGAAAGTATATACGAAAGAAAGTCTAGAAAACCCCATTGAGATAATGATGTCTTTGATGGAGTTGAATGCAGCACATGAATACTCAAAAAGTCTGGGAAAGAGGTCTAGAGAGGCTTGGGAACGAAAAAAAAGAGATGCTCGTAATGGCAAGTTACTTACCAAGAGGTTGCCTGCTTGGGTTGGGATTCCAGAAGGTTCAAGGGAGATAAAAGACTTTTATGTAATAGAGGAAAAAGCAGCAATAGTAAGAAGGATATACGATGAATATCTGGCGGGCATGGGTTCTCGAACTATTGCATTAAATCTTACAAAAGAAAAAATCAAACCATTTGGAAAATGCAAATTGTGGAATGTAAGCTCAATTTTTAAGTTACTTAAATCACAGAATGTTACTGGGGTATATCAACCATTATCACACGATGGAAAAGTAAAACGATCTACAGATGGTGAACCGATTGAGAATTATTACCCAACTATAATTAATAAAGAAACATTTAATCTAGTTCAATTAAGGATGAATGAGAAATTTATACATCGTGGTCCTCGAAAGAACATGTATAATTTATTTACTGGATTAACATATTGCAGCAAATGTGGAAACTTAATGATTTTAAAAACAGGAAAAATTACAAAAGGTAAAACTCCATACATTAGACTAGTATGCACAAATGCATTCAGAGGGGGCGGATGTAAATATACAACAGTTCACTATTGGATGTTAGAACAATCAATGATTGCCAGTATGTCGCGACAGATAAAAATGTTGGTTTTTAATTCAGATAAAGGGAACATACAAAAAAAACAAAAAATTAAAGCAAATATATTAGAAGTAGAGAATAAAATAAAAACTCTCAATAAATCAATAGATGATATATTGAGTAAAAATGGCACTATCAATATAGTGATAAATGAAAAACTAAATAACCTTCAAAACGAAAAAGAAAAACTACAAATAGAATTGGAAGCTAAGCCGTCTGATATAGATGATATCGATATGAATTTACTTGTAAACGCGCCGATTTTAAAAAACGATCGCCCAACAAGGTTAAGACTTCAAATGGCTTTTAAATTAATTCTAGATAAAATTGTTATTGATCCAGAGAAATATTGCGCAGATGTATTTTTTAATCAGGAAACAATCAAGATCAAGCAATTTAAATTACAATGGTTTAAAGAAAAAGCTCTTCAGGGTTGGTTTTTACATGACGGCAAGAGGTCATCATATCTATTTGCTCATTATGTTGTTGATAATCTTAGTTGATTATCCAATATAAGTTTTAAAAATTTAATGGATAGAATTTACCCACAACATCATTTTTTTCCATTTTCCATCAAAAAGACCTACAAAAAGTTCATGAAAACGACCGTTTTTCTTCGAAATTTAATAATATTATATCGGAATTCGCAGATTTTTCTGAGATTCTAAAAGTCTGGTATATTGATTAACAATGTTTTATGAATCCTTCTATCAAAATAAGACATATTACACTGAGTCGCAGTTGAAAAATTTTAAAAAAACGGTGGTCGCGAAAAATATTTTTAGGTCAACAGGTGTTTTGGTGACGCTGAACCCGCTCTAGGAATTTTGCAATACACTGTATTATAATAATATATACATCCAGTACCTCCATGTAAATTTTTATTAAAAAAATGTTCTGAAAAGCCATTGAATTCCAGAACACGAGGGTAAGTAGTTGTCATGAGTAATAATATTCAGACAAAAACAGACCCTCGTATAGAGGGTGAAACTAAACATCAACAATCAACCGACTCGAAAGGGAATTTGGCAGGATCGTCAATTCTCCATAAGTCTGGTAGCGGAATACATCACGATCCACTTCTATCCCGTGAGGAATTGGGTGATAGGTGGGGATTATGTATTGAAACATTAAAAAGGTGGGAAAAATCTGGTAAGTTGCCTTTCCTCAGGATTGGAAAGCAAATTAGGTATCGTCTCTCAGTCATTCAAGAAATCGAATTTGGATCGGAGGTTTTATTATGAATTCCGATTCTTTTGATGAAAATCCAATAGTTACTGAAATATTGGCATCGTTGGATGCTGACGAAACCACAACCAACAGTCAAATCATCGGGAGTTCGGATTCCACGAAGAATCCTGCCCATGAAATACTGGATCAGATGAACCAAGCGGCTTTGATCCCAATTCTAAAAGGTCATAAAAGGCCAAGAATATCTGGTTGGCAAAACAAAACCTACAAGGACATGACTCCAGAATACCTTGCCCAATTCGATGCCGATATCAACATTGGCGTTGTGCTTGGAAAGGCTTCCAATAATTTGGTTTCTATTGATGCCGACACCGATGATGGGTTGAAAGAGTTCCAATCGCTCAATCCATCGATCAGTGCCAGCTATACGACCAAAGGCTCCCGTGGGGGGAATATCTGGTTTCGCATCCAAGATACTTATCCTCAATCATGTAAAATTGCGACACTTGATGGTAAGCCGTGGGGTGAGTTTAGAGCCGATGGGATGCAAACCGTTATTTATGGAACACATGAGACAGGGGTTAAATACACTTGGAATGGTAATCCACCGCTGACAGCAAATTTCAGTGAAATAAATTTCCCTGCTGGTTTGAAACTCGCTTGGGAATCCAAAAAGCAAGATGTGCTACCCCAGACAACTGCCATTGAACAAATAGAATCCAGTTCTATCATTAAAAGAGCAAAGGCTTACATCGAAGCAATGCCTCCCGCCATCGAGGGCCAAGGTGGAGATTCGGCAACATTCAATGTTGCCAAAAAGCTCGTTCATGATTTTGGATTATCTGTCCAAGATGCCTTGCCGTTGATGCGCGAATACAATGCCCGTTGTATTCCACCGTGGAATGAAAAGGATTTGCTCTACAAATTAACAAAGGCGGGAAATCTAACGACTACACCAACGCCCAAAGGCGCATTGGCTGATCAATCCTACTCCATAACCAAAAAATCGGCTGTCGATCTTAAGGAAGAGATTGAAAAGAATAAAGTTGAGCTGATCAATTCAATCAAGAATTGCACAATTCCATCAACAAGCCTTCGGAAATTCAAATTGCCACCACGCGAGAAAATCGTTGGTGATTGGTTTAGAGAATCCGACTTGGGTTTTATTCATGCCCGTAGAGGTCTAGGCAAAACTTGGTTTTCTTTGGGATTGGCTACAGCAATTGCGAATGACATGGGATTTGGCCCTTGGAAAACACACGGCAAGCTACCTGTTTTGTATGTAGATGGCGAGATGCCACTAGAAAGCATTCAGCAAAGAATCGATGGAATGGGTTCCAGTGATAACCTATTTGTATTGAATCATGAGAGTTTGTTTCAAGATAAGCAGAATTCATTAAACCTTGCCGATTCAACGGCGCAGGAAGCAATAACCAGCCTCTGTTTGGAGAAAGGAATAAAGGTTGTGATCCTTGACAATCTGTCCTGTCTTTTCACTGGAATAAAAGAAAATGACAACGATGCATGGGAAATGGTGTTGCCTTGGCTTCTATCCATGAGAAGACACAGGATATCGGTGGTTATTGTCGCCCACTCTGGCCGAGACGGGAAAAACATGAGAGGTGCTTCCAGAAGAGAAGACGCTGCCTTTTTTGTTATTCGCCTTGAAGATGTGACAGATGTTGGAGAGGAACCGCTAGATGGGGCCAAATTTGTTTCCGTATTTACAAAAAATCGAAACAGTCCCACGGATGAGCGACGATATGAGTGGGAATTTCGACCATTTGGAGATAATCAGATTCAAATTTCCTACAAAGAGGCCGATGGCCTGATGGTGTTAGTCGAATGGGTAAAATCTGGTCTGACTAGTGCGAGTGATATAGCCGAGGAAATGGGTATCAGCAAAGGACAAGTATCGAAGATGGCAAGGAAAGCCATTGAAAGAGGGTTGCTTGTAAAATCAGGAAGAGGATATTCGATTCCATGATATACCTTCGTTTCCAGTTCATTCTATAGGGGCGGGAAACGAGAAACGAAAAAGAAAGGGCGACACTTGAAGCAAAAAGTGTCGCCCTTTTGCCGTTGGGGACTAGGAGGCAAGACAAGTAGTAGTAGTAGTATTGTCTTATATATATACCCCCCTGTCCTATCAGAGAGAACCCACGGGAGCCTTCGTTTCCAGTTTCCCACCCCTAGAATGTAAACGAGGAAACGAAAGTTTCATGAACCGATAACTCATTCAAATCCCAATACTGGATAGAAATCCGTCACAATAAACTATCCGATTCTATAATACCCTCCAATAGCAGGATGCACAAAAACACATTGTTTATTTTGTGTATTCATTTGTTAAAAATTGGCTTGAGTGATGTATTTTTATTAAATCGTTTACATTGTGAGTAAATATATTGTATGCGAGATAATTACAATACATTAGGATTCTCCTTCAAAGAGTTTACTTTAAGGCGAAGCAAGGCCGATCAACTTCAAATGATACACGGAGCAAAATCGTGTTCGTCAGGTGCTCTTGTGGGAAGGAATCTGGTTTTAACGGCCAATCACACTGTAAATGAGAATGAATCCGCGAAGGTGATCATTCATGATATTGTCCTCGAAGCAATTGTCGTAGAACGAATCCCCGAATTCGATGTAATGCTATTAGAATTTAATGACTCCTCGCTTGTCGGTGATGTTCCGAGGTTGAACTATGGTTTTGCGAACCCACACCTGGGACAGAAGTGTTACTCTACTGGATTTCCCCTTGCGGAGATGGTGGGGTTTAATCCTGTGTTCTACAGTTTTGAGGTCTCAAGGTTGAAAGTGGATCAGAAACCACATTTTTTCCAGATTAACAGAGAGGTCTCTAAAGGATCTAGTGGCATGCCAGTTGTAAACGACAGGTTGGAGGTTCTGGGGGTTGTTACCTCTAAAGCAGCGAGTGTTCTATGCGGCCAGACATTACCAACCGACTGGGGGTTTGCCACGAATTCGCAATATTTTAAGGATTCAATCCAAAAATATCTACCGCCGATTAATATCCGCCCTAAACCACAGTTGAGTTCTGAAGATATCGCAAAAAAATTGAATCAGACCGCTGTAGTTGTTTTGGCGTGTTCTCTATAAATTATTCCAAGGTGCCGATGAAGTGAAGCGACTGGGAACGCCCTACTTCTTGGCTTTCTTCCCACCCGACTTCTTAGCTTTCTTCCCACCCGACTTCTTGGCCGATTTGGATTTACCTTTTTTCGATTTTTTGACTTCGGCCGAGCCACCGCCACCGCCACCGCCACCGCCACCGCCACCGCCACCGCCACCGCCACCGCCACCGCCACCGCCACCGCCACCGCCACCGCCTGATCCAGCTGTAGCCTTGGCAACAGTGCCAAAAAGAGGCATTCTTTTTACTTCAACTCCAACATCATCAGCGTTAATTAGATGAGAAAGGACAAGGTCGCCGTTTACTGTTGAGGGCTGGGAAGCAGAGGCCAACCGGACATAAATTTGAGAAGGCAATCCGCTGATTGATGCGCCTATGTTTGCTGGTTCTCCATTACCGCCGTAAGAGGCATCACCCCAAGTGACCACTGAGCCATCGCTTTTCAGTGCAGCGAAGGCACTATGATTGGAATAAACAGCTATCACATTTGATCTCAAGCTACCGTCCACACTGCTATACTTGTATGTATTGCTGCTTGAGTTCCATGTGGCGACTGAGGAATCCCCGCCAAAACGGTCATCGCCCCAAGTAACCAATGAGCCATCGCTTTTCAGCGCAGCGAAGGCACTATGATTGGAATAAATAGCTATCACATTTGAACTCAAGCTAACGCGCGCACTGCTATACGTGTAGCTCTTCATGCCTGAGTGCCATGTGGCGACTGAGGAATCCCCACCGTAAGAGGCATCACCCCAAGTGACCACTGAGCCATCGCTTTTCAGCGCAGCGAAGGCACTATGATTTGAATAAACAGCTATTACATTCGATCTCAATCTATCGGCCACACTGCTATACGAGTATGGCTCGCTGCTTGAGTTCCATGTGGCAACGGAGGAATCCCCACCGTAAGAGGCATCACCCCAAGTGTCCACTGAGCCATCGCTTTTCAATGCCGCGAAGGCTTTGTAATTGGAATAAACATCTATGACTTTCGGACTCAGATAACCGGCGAAGGAGGAATAATCCCCACCGTAAGAGGCATCACCCCAACTGACTACTGTGCCATCGCTTTTCAGCGCAGCGAAGGCACTATGATTGGAATAAACAGCTATCACATTTGATCTCAAGCTACCGGCAATGTTATGCTTGTATGTATTGCTGGTTGAGTTCCATGTGAATGCGGAATCCCCGCCAAAACGGTCATCGCCCCAAGTAACCACTGAGCCATCGCTTTTCAGCGCAGCGAAGGCACTATTATTGGAATAAACAGCTATCACTGAACTCAAGCTACCGGTCACACCGCTATATTTGTACATCTTTATGTCTGAGAGCCATGTGGCGACTAAGGAATCCCCGCCGTAAGAGGCATCACCCCAAGTGACCACTGAGCCATTTGAGTTTATTGCTGCAAATGCTGATGCATTTGGAAACTCAGCCCCGATTCCATTCTCCCAAACATTACCATTATTATACAAAGCGTAAGTTCCCCTATAAACACTCTGAATGCGTCCTCCAGGGGTTCCTAAAGTGATGCTTTGAGCGAATCCCATTGTTGCATTTGTGGAAATTTCAAAGCCTGTGGGTGCTGTCAGAACAATTGCACCCAGCGGTCCTGTGGCGTTAATCGTTAGAGATTGAGCGGTTGATGCGTTTCCAACAGTCGTGGTAAAATCAACCAAATTCTGAGGCGTCGTTGTAATTTGGGCATTGGCGAGAGGGGAAGCGGCGCAGAGCATAAATACCAAGGCCGATATTTTATTAGTGGTGGATTTCATAGATATGATGAGGGCAGGTGGTGGTAAGATGGTTTCTAAAAAATGCAGTCGAGATGCTGGATAATATTGTTGAAAGTTGGTGTTTAACTGAAGAAATAAATATTACAAAAGAATATTTACACTATCAACCAAGCGGATGGTTGCTGAAAGTATTGCGTATTGGCGGACCAAACGATATTTTTTTCGATCTGCGCAAGGCTGGTGATTAGCTCGAAACCTAGTATTTATGCGGGTTGCGGGTATTTGGTGATTTTTAGAATACAAATGCCAGAAGAATCAGATTCTATAAGCATCTACAGGCATCAAGGTCTGGAAACCCAGATTCTATGAGCTTCTATGGTCTTCCCGATTTTCTAAATTCTCAAGCCGCTTTCTGCTTCACATTCCGATAAAAAGTCGCCCTAGAAATTCCAAGAGTTTTGCAGATTTTTTCCACAGTGGTCTTGCCGTCATCATACAAGGCTTGGCTAATGGTGATCTTTTCTTGATCGAGAACTCCTAAAGAATCTAGCTCAGCCAACAGTTTGATTCGCCGCTATCGAACTAAAAGTTATTCATTCCTTCCGCTGAAGCATAGTGATTAGATTTAGTGCATCCATCAATTGCCCATCAGTCCATGCTCGCATTTCTGTATAACCATCAATTTTTAGATTTCCAAAATCTGGGATGATCCCAGTTAGGGAACTTAGTGCATCTTCGTATTTAAACGCATCATCTACTTCAATAAAATGAATAATTTCAACTGATGTATTTAAGTTTCTGGCCACTTGATCAATTCTGCTACGCCCTCTTCGCTTAGATGTAACCCCAAACTTATAAATACTTCTCTCTTGATAAATTAAACCTGTTTTGTATAAATAAAATATATTTGCATCGGTATATCTCTTTGCTGGCCCCATATGCTCGCAGAATTTATCCAGAATCCCTCGCTTAAGCGCCCAATTATATGAGTTGCAGTCTATACCCTTGGCCCATTCTGTTCTTGTATAGTATTTTAACGCGTTTTTATATACTTGGCTTTCATTCCACTCTATGTGTAATAATGTCATGTGACCGCAACATAGCTCTACTAGTCTGTGGTTTAAAGCCCACGCGTATGAGTTAGCATCTTCACCTTTTGCCCATGCAGTTCTATTGTTATATTTTAATGCTATTTGCTTTACACGATCAATAGTCCATTTTTCTTGACCTCGCTTCATGTGTTGGCAAAACTTGTCAGTGATTCCCCGTGATTGCGCCCATGCATACGAGTTAGGATGACCCTTCTGCCAATCTACTCGTCTTGGATATTGGCAAGCTATTTCACGAATTTCGTCTTCTGTCCATTTATGTAAAAGCTCAGGCATGTGCGAAGCAATCTCAGACAGATAACCATTATCTACAGCCCATCCATATGATCTTGGGTTATTTTTCTTCCAGCTTGAGCGAGTCTTAAATGTTTTGGCTATAATTAACACCTCACTTTTGGACCACTTGTGAATAACCTCTCTCATATGTTCACAGCATTTTTCATGGAAGCCATGTCTTAGCGACCATTGATAAGATAATCGATCACCTTTCATCCATTCCCCTCGCGTTGAATATGATTGAGCTATTTTAAAAACTGACTCTAAGGTTCTTCGATCATTCCTAAGAAGTTTCATGTGTTGGCAGCATTCGTCAATGACGCCGTTTTTATGCGCCCAAGTAAAGGATCGAAAATGGCCCTTCATCCATAAAACTCTTGTTTTATATTTAGTTGCTATTTCTTTAACCTCGGTTAATGTCCACCTTTTAGGAGGGGCATCCATGTGCGCCGCGCAAATTTCTAAAAGCTTCCTATTTCTAGCCCATTGATATGAAGCATTATGCTCTCTACACCAATCAGATCGGGAGGAATATTTCGAGGCAATTGAATTCACCTCTTCCAAAGTCCATTTCTTTAATAACCGCTTCATGTGAGTGCAGCATTCATCTACTAGCTTTCTTCTACAAGCCCAAGCATATGAAGCCAAGTTGCCTCTTTCCCATTCAACCCTTGAACTATACTTTAAAGCTTCAATTTTGACTGTCTCTAATGTCCAGTTGGTCCTGAACGGCTTCATGTGTGAACAGCATTCAGCCAACTTTTTATGTCGCCATGCCCAATTATGTGAAAAGCGATCCCCTTCTTTCCATTCCTTTTGTGTTCTGTAGTTTAATGCGCTCGCCTTGACTTCATCTAATGATCTTTTTTTCATTCAAAATGCATTTGGTTATCTAGGTGGTTGATTGACTCAAGGTCCTGCCATCTGTTGCGGTTTGGCTAATTAGGAAAAACTGCAAAACTCATAAAAAATAAAAATATAAACCATAAGCTTTTCACAAATTATAGTACGCTTGCATGAAAGAATCTAATTAAGAGAATCAATCACAGTATTCTTTTTTTCACGAATAGAATCTTGTTCTTTGTGTTGTGTTTCCAATTTTGACCTTAGATATTTATAATATTTTATTGGGATTTTAAGTTTTTCTAATTCATTGATATCACCGGCAGCAATTTCCGTGTAACCAATCCCATTAACATATAAAGGAGCTCCATGCACGGTCAATCCGCCATTGTCACGACCCGAAAAAGGTACACCGTTTACACGAGCACTTCTTCCATTTTTAATAAGCAAATGAAAAATGCCATCACCATTATACTCAACGCAGAATCCAGATAAATCACCATCCTCAGATTTTATTTCTTTAACAAAACAAGTATCACTTGCATTTTTATCTCTAATTTCATTTCCCCATTTTATACATTTGTCTATCGCATATGAGACATTTGAGAATATTCCATCGACCATATCCCAATGGTCTTCGTTAAACTTATCCATTCTAAAATATAATATACTATTTCCAGCAACAAACTGACCATGAAGCTTGCTAAAAGATATTGGTTTGCTCATTTTATCTTCTGTGTTAATTTTTCTAACGTAAAAGTCATATGGCACATATATTTTTCCGTTTATTTTATTAATTGAAGAATTTCTTACCTCGGCAAGGGTTTCATTCTTCGGCCACCACAACTGACTAATTCCACCGTATGGAGGAGCGTCAGTTTTGACCATTAAAATTGATTCCCCATCTGGCCCCCATTCATTATTCTCATTTAATTGAAGAGCATAATTGTATGCATCTAGTGGCCCCTCTTTAAACAGATGAATTAATTCACTTTTTAAATAGTTTACTTGTTCACTTGTAATTGTGATGCTTTTACTATTTCCTAGTGATGATTTGCTGTCTTTTGAGTTGGATGGTAAAATTGTGTCTGCTATGCCTATTGCTCGTGATTCTCGAATGTCTGAAGTATTCGAACCTGCACTAATAGTTTTTTGAGAAGAATTCGATTTAGTTAAAGAGGCACAGTTTTGTTTTTCTGCTTTTTGATACCATGCTTTCGCTGCATTAATATCATTCTGATTATTTGTATAAAGTTGAAGAACACCGTACAAACTTAATTGAGATGCAGCAAAACCACACTCAGCTGAAATTTTTAAATTTGATATATATTTATCAGTTTTTTCTTGGTTTAAATAAGATAATGCAAGCTGATGATGAGCAATATTTAGACCATTTTTTATAGATTCCTTGCTCCATTTCTCGGCTTTTTTTGGATTCAAATCCACTCCGTGCCCATAATTGTAACATTCAGCCGCTAAATACTGGCAAACTGGATTACCATTCTCGGCTTCTTTCATTATAGATGGTAATGATTTATTAAACAAATCATTTGCTTTATTGGAATTCTGAATTACCCCTCGTCCATTTTTGAATAATTTTCCAAGGCTATAATGACCATAGAAACTATTTGCAGCACTTGAATCAGTTGCTAGTTCTAATGCTTCATTATATGAACCTCCAATACCATCCATTTCAATAAAGGATGATAAAATTCCTTTTGAATCTTCGTCCCCAATTTTCGATTTTTCTTTGATATCTGCGATAAATGATTCCCATTTAGAGTCTGCATGTGCGGTTACAGATATGCAAAGTATTATAGTAAATTTTAATAATAATGTTTTATAAATATTAATGTATGATTGATATTTCATAATGGTAATCCTGTTTTGTTAATGCTAAACCTTACAGTGTTTTATTTGTATCATATTCATATCTATATGTTTTTTTGTTCATTTTTGTGTTGTGTTTATGGTAAAAATGTGTAGAAATATATTAGAAATATGGAAATATTTCATGAACCTGAAATTATTCGTGCAGTAAATGGTATGGGTTGGACTGTTGTTCGATGTGGAAGAGATGAAGAGGGAGCTTTTCAGGAATGGATTGGAGATAACTATTCTTCATTTTTCGATGCTGAACAAGACGCAGATTTATGGAAAAAATCTTCTGTAGTGGTTGTTCTGAATTAGAAGTGATCTTTCAACCTATATTCCATTCATTGGATTTATATCTCGTATTTAATGAGTTTAAGAAATAATAGCAGTCTGGTAATACCGTATCATGGATACACGCTCGCGATTTTCAGCAATAGAAGACACGTGGCAATTATTTTGATCTGGTTTTGATGTTGCCATTAAATGGGCAGTCTGATAATGGGATTAAT
>Ga0315904_10005094_pt1 | contig 18380 bp, 15 predicted proteins | sample LakEriMetagenome_6_FD_203529 | JGI IMG/M metagenome (GOLD analysis project Ga0315904, IMG submission 203529) | Freshwater fungal communities from buoy surface, Lake Erie, Ohio, United States - Buoy 12 MA120 | ecosystem: Environmental > Aquatic > Freshwater > Lake | place: USA: Lake Erie, Ohio...
CCCAAGGCTTTCTTTGTTTAAGCCCATAGCCCGCAGCAAGGTCGTATCCAACAGTAGGTAGAGCTAGCATCAATAAAAACGGTAGGGAAGCAATAGCCATGATCCCTGTGGTTAGAAACGAAGAAAAAATCCCAACTGCTAGACCTAATGAATGCAAGCCCGCAAAGACCAGATAGACCGTTGCGATTGCATCGAGGTCCTCCATGCTAGAACTCGCAGCAGCGGATCTGCCGTCATTGAATCCACCTCGCTTGCCGGACTTGGCATTGGGGTCCTTGAATGCATCAAGTGCTTTGGAGTCCCTTTGGCTTTGCGAAGGCCCGGTGCTTTCGACCTTTTTCTCGGCTCGCGAAAAGTCGCTTGCAGTGAGTTGATCGAGCAATTGGCCCATGGTGTTGCTGGGGCCAGAGGCCTTTGGCTGAAGCTTCGACGCTTGAGTGTTAGCAGGCTGGGCTTTGGGAGCCGCCCCAGGTGGAACATCCACCAGGGCCCCACATCGGCATTTGACCTTCTTGCCAATAGCAGAGTCAGGAGCGTTGAGCTTGGCGTTGCAACTTGAACAGGCGACGATTGGCACAGGTTGAGAAGACTCGCAAAAAGGATGTAGGTTGCATTTTTTTGATCAGACTGATCAGACTGATCCGTCTGATCCGTCTGATCTGTCTGATCAAGTCTTTCCCAAGTTACGTGGGCCGAAGCGCCAGTACAAGGCCGGCGTTACCAATTGATCCAAAATAGTCGTCGATACCATCCCGCCAAAGACGACCACCGAAAGAGGATGCAAGATTTCCTTTCCGGTTTCCCCGGCTCCCAACAGCAATGGCAATAGCCCCACGAAACTCGTGCATGCGGTCATCATCACCGGCGTGAGCCTCTCTAAACTCCCACGAATGATCATCTCTTTGCTGAACGACTCTCCCTCATGCTCCATCAAATGCTGATAGTGGGAAATCATCAAAATCCCGTTGCGACTGACGATTCCCACAAGAGTGATGAAACCTACCCAATGGGCTACCGATAAGTTAATCGATTCGACCCATGCTTTGGGCCAAGACCACCACGGCAATCCAGCGAGCACCGACGGGTCGGGTCGCTCGAAGCACAGGAGCATGGCCACTGCACCGATTGCCGCAAGCGGAACGTTGACGAGAATCTGAAATGCTGCAGACCACGACTTGAGACACTGCACCAGTAGCAACAAGATTGCCATCAGTGCCAGACTTCCAAAGAGCATCAATCGGCGGTTGGCTTGTTGCTGCGCTTCAAACTGCCCACCGATCTCCAAGTAGTAATTGCCATCAAGCCTTTCGAGTCTTTCTTGGATAGGACGAACCTGTATGGCGATGTCTCTGACGACACTGGCCAAATCGCGGCCTTGGACATTGCACTGGACAACGATCCGGCGCTGGGTGTCTTCGCGATTGATCGTGTTGGGCCCTGTCGTATCGATCACCTCGGCAACTTGGCCCAATGTCACGCGCCTGCCCGATGGCGTATCGATGATCGTCGACTGAATTCTTTCGGGAGAACTTCGGGACTCTTCGTCGTACCAAACAACCAGATCGTGGTACTGGGGCCCGTCGAGCACTTGGGAGACGACTCGGCCTTTGTAAGCGGTCTGAAGCAGTTCGGCTAGATCGCCCGGTGTGAGTCCGTAGCGGGCCGCCTCTTGTCGTTTGATCTGTAAGCGAATCTGCGAAATCTCGACCTGGGGTTCAGCTTGCAAATCCACCACACCCGGCACATCGCGGATCGCGTCGATCAGGTCGTGGCTGATTTCTCGAAGTTGCCGCAAGTCTTCACCGAACGCCTTCAGAGCAATCTGAGCTCGTACCCCGGTCATGATGTGATCGAGCCTATGAGAAATCGGCTGACCGATATTGATTTGAACTCCAGGAATATTCGTGACACGCTCACGAATCTCCTCGATGATCTTGCGAGATTCCCGAGCTTGCTGCTGATATCCAAATGACTGCAAACCCGGCAATCTTCGTAGTACTGCCCAAGCAAGACCGGGTTTTGGGATCCTTGCGAGTCGAGTTTGCACATCGATCTCTGAGGAATGGACACCTTCGGCATGTTCGTCCAGTTCCGCTCGACCAGTTCTTCGGGATATCGAGACAACTTCAGGTATTTCCATGAGCATCTGTTCGCATCGTTGCGCCACGCGAATGCTTTCTTGGAGGCTTGTTCCCGGTGAGCATTGCAAGTTAACCGTGTAGCTCCCTTCGTTGAACTCAGGAAGAAAGGAGCCTCCCATCCAAGCGACTGAACAAATCGAAAGGATTGCACCGATGGCAGTCGCTGCGAAAACCGTACCGGTATGATCCAGTGTCCAAGTCAATATGCGACGAGCAATCGCTTTGAGAATTCTGACCAACCAAGCGTCTTGTGTGTCCGAGAGAAACCTTGCCCCAGGAAGCAGATAGGAGGCGATCACCGGGGTCACCGTAAGCGAAACCAGCAAGGAGCAAACCAGAGACACAATATAGGAAAGACCCAGTGGAGCGAACATTCGCCCTTCGAGCCCGGTCAGCCCAAAAAGAGGTACGACAACCAGCACAACGATCATCGTGGCATAGACAATCGAACTGCGAACTTCCCTCGATGCCCCATAGACGACATCCAAGGTGGAACTGCGCTGCGTGATCGGCAACTGGCGGTTCTCTTTGAGTCTGCGAAAGATGTTTTCCACATCCACGATGGAATCATCGACCAGATCACCAATCGCGACGGCGATCCCTCCTAACGTCATCGTGTTGATCGTCGCCCCCATTGCCCTAAAGACCATAAAGGTCATCAAGATCGAAAGTGGCATCGCGATGAGCGAACAGACACTGACTCGAAAATTCCACAGGAAGACAAACAGGATGACCACCACCCACAAAGCTCCATCTTGAACCGCTTCAGCAACGTTAGCTACGGCAGTTTGGATAAAGCTCGATTGTTGAAACAATCGTCTTTCGAGAATCATCTGCGGAGGAAGTTCTTTTTCGATCGAGTCCAAAGCAATTTGGATTTCACGATCAAGCTTGATCGTGTCGACGCCCGGTTGCTTTTGAACTGCAAGAATAACCCCCTGCCCACCCTGGATGCTGCCATTTTGTAAGTTTCGGACGCTGGCACCTCCATCACCACGTCGAATGGGCCCACCGAACTGCACATCGGCAACTTCCCTTACCAGAACCGGACGCTGCTCTCGCCACAGGATCGGAGTGTTCTGGAGATCCTCCAGCGATAGCGACTGACCACTGATCCGCAAGATCGATTCCTCGGTATCCCGAACCATCAATCCGCCGCCTGCAAGCACATTGGCTCTCTGGATTGCCTCGGTCAGCTGCGCCAAAGAGATGTTTTGTGAAGCCAATCGCTCCGGTGACGTCACAACCTGATACTGCTTGAGCATCCCCCCCATGACAGTCACCTGCGCGACACCTTGAATCCCCCTTAAACGGTTTCGAAGGGTGAATTCACCAAAGGTACGCATCGCCATTTGCAAATCCTGGTTCTGCTGATCTTCGACAACAGCAGGACGGATTCCCAAAAGCAAAATCTCACCCATGATCGAGGAGATCGGAGCCATCGTAGGATTGCCAGCTACAATTTGATCTCTAGCGACAGAGAGCTTTTCCTGGACGATCTGCCGATCCCGATAGATGTCGGTCCCCCAACCGAATTCGACCCAGACGATCGAAAGTCCGATCGCCGAAGCCGATCGGACTCGCTGGACCCCCGTTAGTCCATTGAAGGAGTACTCCAATGGACGAGTCACAAGCATTTCAACTTCTTCAGGAGCTAAACCTGGTGCTTCGGTCATCACCGTCACCGTGGGACGATTCAGGTCTGGGAAGACATCGACCGGGATTCGTGTCAGTTCCCACAGTCCAGCGCAGGCGCAAACCACCGCTAGAAATAGCACCAACGGCCGATGGTTCAAGGATAAACGAATGATTCGATCAAACATACCAGACCCTCTATTGGACCGCCGCATATCCGGTCTGAAGTGCCGAGACGCCTTCGATCACCACCGTCTCTTGGGGATTGAGTCCCGTCAGAATAGTGACCCGACGGTCGTCGCTTGCCCCCAGGGTAACTCGGCGTCGCTCGAAGGTCCCATCGGTCAATGCGACAAACACATAGGATTGGCTTCCTTCACGCAGAATACTCGACAGAGGAACCGCTGGTTTGCTTTCGATAGCGTTACCAGCACGCTCTTGGTAAGTGGCCGACTCGGGGATTTCGATCGACAGTCTGCAAAGCATATTGTGAAAGACCAACGCGTCAGGCTCGAACTCGACTTGGGCCCACACCGATAAAGTTTGTCCTCGGTTGCTTAGCGACTTTCCGCTTGAAAGAACGACGCCGGGGAAACTGCGATCATCCTGTGCAACGCTTCTGCATCGTAGCGTTTGTCCTTGGTGGATCGCTCCAGCATCTTTTTCAGAGACGTAAGCTTCGATCAGTCTCGCGGAAGTATCATGCAATTCGAACAATTCTTCCTCTGCCGATACGGTATGCCCAATCGCTTTGTTGAATCCGACAACCGTTCCATCGATAGGAGCTGTCACAGGATAGTACTGCAGTACCTGTTGCGACTGAATGATCGCTTCGATCTGCTTGTCCAGGATCCCAAGGAGTCTGAGTTTACTGATCGAGTTGTCATGCTGATTTCTGGCAGAAGCAAGTTGGTTTTCTGACTCTAGCCTTTGACGCTGCGGTACATTGGATCCCGCTTGGCGAATATTCGCCAAAACAGACTCACGGAATTTTAGCTCAAGATAAGCTTGGATGCCGCTGAGTTGCATGTCCTGAAATTCGCTGCTCGATACCAGCGCCAGTGGTTCTCCGCTGCGTACCGATGCTCCGCGATCGACGAGAATCTGGTGGATCCTGCCCGACAATTGAGGTGATACACGCGAAAGTTTCGAAGGAGGTAAACTAACCACACCGTCGATTGAAACGATCTTGGTAATCCCCTGAATCTGTGCGATCTGCGTTTTGAGTCCAATATCTTGCATCGCTTCGGGACTGAGCCTTAGTACCCCTTGGGAGAAGAGGTGCCCAAGCTGCCTGCTACCTTGAGTCATCACACGATCACCGGGAACCAATTCACCTCGGGTGACCTCTGCATATCGACCCGAATGGACTCCGATAGCAATCGGAATTTTTTGAAACAAAGAGGCTTTTCCGGAACGCTCTTGTTCGATCAGCACAAAACGTTCGGCACCGTCTCGAATGATCGCCGAGACAGGAACCTGCAATTTCGGCGATGTTGAGCCCTGACCGATTCGGACTCGACCCGTCATTCCGGGCAACCATTCGCCCAGATTGGAATCATCATTGGCGCAATCCACCCAAGCCGTAGCGACATGGGTTTGAGGATCTAGAACTTTTTCAATGACTTTTATGGTTCCGGAAATCGACCTGTCCTGACCGCTTGTTGGAAAGAACTCGACGGAATCCCCTTGGCTTACTCTTGAGATATCTTTTTCGAGGATTTCGATCCGAAGCCATAGCGTCGACAAATCGATGATCTCCAAGACATGCTCCTTGGGATTGACGACCTTGCCTACGGTCAGATCGTTATGCAGAACCGTACCTGCAATCGGGGCGGTGAGTCCGAGTCTAACGGATTGATAGACACTGGGCTCAGCTACGATGCGTTCGAGGATCGCCGGATCGAGGCCGAGTCCAACCCATTTTGCTTTGGCAATTTTCAATGCCGTTTCCTTTTGGAACAAGGAAGCCTGAATCTCTAAGAGTCTTGCCGCTGGAATCGAACCACTTTTGCTTGCTTCCTGAGCACCCTGGAAAAGTTGTTCGTCCAGACGGACTCCAGCGACTAAATCCCGGATGTCTTTCTGCATCTGCTCGATCATCGGTGAGGCAATCTGAGCCACGACTTGGCCTGCTTGAACTTTATCTCCAGCGACCACCAAAACCGAGACGACCTGGCCTTCGATGGGCGAGCCGACCAGTGCATGATTGTTCCAAGGAACGGTCAATGCTCCAAAGGCATTGATAAAACTCGGGAGTGGTTTCTGTGAAACCTCTTCGGTCTTGACTTCGATTGCATCGCGAGCCAACGCACTTAGAATCAAAGTCCCCGTCTTTTCGTCGACTTCCACCCCCTTGGTTGGCAACGGTTTGTGACCCTCGTGCGCTCGGATATTACCAGTGCCTTGAAAATCAAAGCCCAAGCATACGCACGTTGCAAACCAAAATAGAACCCTCAGTGACTTGCGGATCATTTGCACTACTCTTTGATGTAAGACTCGGGTGCTCTAAGTGTATCGGGTTGCTCTTTCGCTGATTTGACAAACTCATCGATGCAAGGAGGGCAACAGAAGGTGTAAGCTTTCGAGTCGATGATCCACACGAACTGCTCATTGGCCTTGGTTTTTGAGATCGGACAGATCTTGTCACCAGGCATTGGTTTATCATCGTGATTCGAGCGAATCCCCTTGAACTTGATCGATGGGATGGTCTTGCCATTGGCCTCGATATCCGCAGCGGTGTATTTACCCCCTGGGGTCAAATAGAGATTTTCTTCCTCGCCTGCCTGAGCCGCACTGCCCATATGTTGGTGAGTTTCATGGGCTTTGAGTTCAAAGGCAATGCGAAATCGTTCACCAGAGATTGCAATGTTGGGGATCGTTACGCGTATGGACTTGCCTAACAATTCTGTGGGTATCTTGCCTACAAACTGGGATGTCTTGCCCTCGCTATCCCCAGACTGAGGCTCGGGGGTAAGTTCTAGATTTCTCACCTCGACGGAGTCTTCGTGCTTGGCAAATGCCTTGATCGTTTGCACCTGAATCTCCTGGACTCGAGATTCATCTTTACCGAGCATGAAGAGTCTGAGCGTTCCATCCTCCTGCAAGAGAGCTTCGGCGTGATAACTTTCAGCACCCAGTGGCACGATCGTTCCCCCGTGAGCCCCAGGTGGATGTTCATGTTCATGTTCATGTTCGTGTTCGTGTCCATGGTCATGGTCGTGGTCGTGCTTTCCAAGATCGGTTTTTTGCTGGCTCGACTTGGCCGAGTCCGACTTTTGCTCGCAACCTAAAAACAAGCCGACACAAATCAGTGCACTATAAAAGATGGGTCGAAAAAAGATTGGTCGAAGGAATTTAGCAAATTTCATTATAAGGCCTCGCAACTAGGGACGTATCGAAGTTAGCAAACATTCGGTGCGCTACGGAACTTAAACTCAAAGTTTCCATTGCGACAATTTTTGGGTTGGATTCTCGACGATTCGAGAATCGATTCAGATCACCCAAGAGCTTAAGAGCGACAATCTAGAAAGGATCGTCATCGGCGCAGGCTCGATCTTCAAGGGCCTTGATAATCGAGAGGCCATCAAAGAGATGCGCGCATGCAGATCATCACGCTGGCATAATCGGTCAGAAATATCGGCACCGAAAGGAGCATGTTTTTTCGTCTTCGAAGACTCAAATTTGACAGAGCTGACTTGTGTTGCGATGCACAGGATAGACGATTTGCAATTGCATGTATCGGTGCTTAGCCTTGGGCTAGAACCTGTTTGTTTCCCAGTGGACCTGGCCGATGCAAACTTGGATTTGCATTTGCTACAAGCTGGTTTGGTTGCAGAAGATATTGCGGCTCGCTTAGATCCTCCAGCCATGGCCCCTGATGCGATACAACAGCACGAAACTCCGGCGACGGTCTGCTGGATCGTCACCAAGAAGATCAAAACGAGTTTTATCCATGCGCTTTGCATAAGACGAGGCTAGTCAAAATCCGTGATGGAATCAAGCCGTATTGGCCGGATCGGTGGCTGCTTGCGGCGCCTTTTCCCCTTGATAATTCATCGCAAAATAGATCAAAACGGCAAGTACCAGCAGGCTTAAACCGATCCAGTATTGCTGCCAATTCACGTCCGAACCGCTCGTACATATGGCTAACCAAGTGCCGGTGACTAAGTATCCAGTGAGGTTCCCAATGCCACCGACAAGCAGGCTCAAGAGGGCTTGGGCTCGCGTCCGCCACTGCGGTGCGATCCTCTTGGCAAGATAGATTTGGGTGGAAATGTAGGTGAACGTGTAAGCCAATCCGTGCAAACCAACTCCAAGTAGAAGCGGGATTTGGCCGTCCATTGCATAGAAGAAATAACGTAGCAGGCCCGTGGAAAGACCAACGAGGATCACTCGCTTAAGCTTCCACTCGACCATCACCGAACCGATCGCGAACATGATCACCACCTCGATGACTTGCCCTAGAGACATCCATGCGCTGGTGCGCAGCATCCCAAGATCATTCATATGCATCGGTGTGTAGGGATAGAAGGCAGCAAAAGGAATCGCTACAAGTGCCGCAGTGATAAAGATCACCCGATGATCGTGTTCTTTCAGGAGCGACAGGGCATCGAGTCCAAACCTCTGTCGCAACGTCAATCGGCCAGAACTGCTTGATTGCACAACCCCTGCCGGCAAGAGCAATGTGTATGCTGCAAGAACAAACCAAAGAAAACCGCTGAGTGCAAAGGTGTTTTCGCTGGCGTCCAACTCGAGGCCACTGACGATCCAGCATCCTGCCATCCAACCGGCAGTACCCATCGCGCGAATTGCCCCGAACTGTCCATGCGCGTTGGCAACTCGCGCAAGAACGATCGAACCCGAGAGACTATTGGTAGGGACGCTCAAGAGTGCTTGAAGCTGAATCAGGAGCCAAATGCTCAGCCCTCCTAGTTGTTGTTTCAAGGCAAACGCAGTGACCAGTGACAAGAGCCCAGCTCCTATGCTGACCCATCGCAGCACTTGGATGGGTGGAACCGAACGATCGGCCATTGCCCCGAAGAAAAGGGGAGACAGCAATGCAGCCACAGCCGATGCCCCGAATGCAAAAGGTGTCCAAGCCCCCAATCCGCAAGCTTGAAGAACTGTACCCATAGGCACAAACCAAGCTGCAAGCGCCATGCCGTGCAGGAACAACATCGCCATGAGCTCGAATCGCTGGATCCATGGCAAGGGCTGTTCCACTGAATTTCCGTTTCCTGGGATGGAGGAATCTTTTGCTCTTCGAGACCTTTTGTTCGCTGTGACGCTGCAAGCTGAAGGCTGCAGGCTGGAGGCTCGAAATGGCTAGGGCGACTCGGGAATCTCGATCGGATTGGCCGTGCACTGGATGATCCAGTTGGCGTAGTCCTCGGTCATCCACTGGTACGTTCGAGCGGTGATCTCGGGAACTTCATAAGGATGCCTAGCGCGGATCAGTTCGACAACCGCTGGCATGCGTTCGAGGGTGGTTTTCACACAAAGTTTATGTTCCGAGCACTGCTCGTATTTCCCTTTCCACAGGTAGGTGCTCTGAATCGGCCCGGAGACTTGGGCACAAGCCACCAGTTGTCGCTCGACCAAAACCTCGGCGATATCATCAGCGATAATATCGTCGGGAAAGGTTGTTGAGATTTCTACTAGGTTATCTACTTGGATCCAGTTGCTCGAAGAGGCGTCCAAAGCTTTGTCCCTCAGTTGATCTGCGATCGATAGTCCCATGCACTTGATTCATGCATGGTTGATTGGGACTTTAGGTTACTCGTACTGGAGGGCTTTCGCAAGATTCAATCGAGCGGCGCGTTCGGCAGGAAACATTGCTGCAAGAATCACGATGAGCACCTCGGCAATCAACGCCCCAAGAATGAAAGCTGGATACCACTGGAAACGGACAGCATGCCCAGTGACGATCAAGGTGCTCAGGTTCATCGCACCTGCGACGCCGACCCCCAAGAGAACTCCGGGAAGAATACCGATGAAGGCCATGATTAGCGCCTGGGCGAGAATCATTCGTCGTATCTGCCCTCGCGTCATAGCCACAACACGAAGCATTCCGATCTCTCGGGTTTGTTCGAGAATATTCATCGCAAGGGTGTTGATCAAACCAAAAGCGGCGATCAAGGCGCCCAGGAACAGCACAACCCACAGACCACCGACTACTCCATTGATCATGTTTTCGATGATGCTTGCCATTTCTTGAAATGACTGAACCATGAGCCCTTCGGAGTCAGCGAGCTTCTGAAGCGATGCTTTGACTTGACTCCTCTTGGCAGGATCGGTTCGGACGATGACCGCGTCGGTGCCATCGACACTGAGCAAGCGTTTGGCTTGCTCGGTTTGCATGTAAAGAGTCAATCCGCCTGCCATGTACTCGTTGGTGACTCCGATGATTGGCAGCTTAACCTTGCCCTCGTTTGTTTCAAGTTCGACCAGATCCCCGACGGCCAGTTGGGATCGTTCGGCCAGGACCGATCCTAACACCACCTTGCCCTCGCGGATGCCTTGCATGACCTGATCCTCTTTGCCTTGGACCAAGTCAAAAAAATCTTGGGTCTGCGAGTTGAATTGGCGAACGATGACAATGACGCTCAGTTCCCCGGCGCGCGCACTTACAAACCGCATCGTGTCGCTGACTAGAACTCCATCGACTGCGGCAACCTTTTCAGGAAACCCCTCTGGCATATCGGCTGCATGACCACTGCCCATATCGGGCATCGCGGCCCGAACGAAGAAGTCACCGACGATGGTTCTTTTGTACCAAAACTGCACATCGCGGATGTTATCGAGAATCGTAAAGGCCATGCCCAAGCCCATGGCCATAGCGACCAGCAGGATACCGATGGTCATCGCCGAACGCCCAGGATGCCGTAACACCTGTCGTCGCGCTAGTTGTGCTTCTACGGGCATCCAAGCCATCAGTGGAGCGATTGCGATCCTGGTCAATAGCGGAAGCGACGCAGGCAAGAGAAAGATTACGCCCAGAATCACCATCACGATACCCGCCGTCCCGAATCGCACTGAGATGTACTGGTAGGTCGAAGCCCAAACAATCAGCAGTCCGAGTGCGATGACGATCCATCCGATGACGAACCAAAGGGCCCATAGGGTTTTCGAGTCCGACTCAGAGACACTCTTCATCGCTTCGGCCGGTGAAGCCTTTGCTGCAGTCATAGCAGGCAAGCTAGCACCCAAAAGCGACACAATAAATCCACATCCAATCGCAAGACAAATGGGGATGATCCCCACCGAACTGCTTGGAATCGAAATCCCCAGGAGCGTTGCAGTCGATTGATTCAGAAGTCCCGCACCAAAATAGCCAACGATGCAACCTAGGATGCTTCCAAGAATCCCAAGGATCGCCGCTTCTCGCAGTACCATCGAAAGGACTTGCTTGCGCGTCGTGCCGATGGCTCGAAGGATTCCCAATTGACGCCGGCGTTCTCCGACGTTCATCTGGAAAGTGTTGAAGATGATGAACCCAGCCATCACCAAGGAAAAGATCGTTGCTATGAGTAGGCCTCGCTGGATCGCGACGGTGCTTTCGTTTGCCAAGTCGCTTCGCATCGGTGGCTGACGAACATAGACGCCCTGGGGAAGTCGCTGGGCTATCTTCGCCTGGATTGCATCGAGTTGTTTTTCATCAGCGAGCACTAGTTGCACGATATCGAGTTTATTGACCGAGCGAGTCCATTTTTGGATCGTTCGAGTCGGGGCCATGAGCACCGAAGATTGAAACGCCGATGCGGCGGTGTTGGACTTGAGCAACCCCGCAATTCTTGCCGATTGATTCCCCGTCTTGGTGAGCAACTTGACTTCTTGACCGACCGAGAGCCCCGCCGACTTGGCCAGTCCCTCATCGCACCAAACCTCTGGCTCTTGGGATTTGGCGTCATCTTCTGATTCGCCGTAAGGGTCTTTCCCCGAGACATACTCGACGTTTCGCACTTTGCGATCTTCTGCGAAGTCGACTCCTAGGAGTTGGACGCGATGCTTGCGATCGGGTTTGCCGTCGGCATCGAGTGTTGCCAAGGTCGAGTATCGGCGAACCGATGGAGAGATGACCTCGATCCCTTCGAGCTCTTTGAGAAACAGAACCTCGCGGATATCAAAGGATCCCCCTCCGGCAGCTTGGATCTCCAAATGGGCATTTCCCGTAACGTTTTGAACCATCGCTCGCTGTGCGAGCTTAGCGCTGTCCGAAGCGATGTAGGTTGCGACAATTGCTCCGGCACCGATGATGATGCTCAAAAGAGTCAAAAGCGACCTAGCAGGTCGGCTCTGCAATTCCCTAAGCGAGAGTCTCGAAAGAGCCATCTGTTACTCCGCTCAGCCCGTCGCGTTTTGAACTGAGGACGCATGAAAGACCGACGCGTTGGCTTCGAAATCCTCTTGGGCAATATCGCGTTCGACGTTCCCATCCTTGAATTTCAAAAGTCGAAAAGCAGTTTTCGCAACCGTTGCATCGTGGGTGACCATCACGATCGTCTGCCTCGAATAAGTCGCAAGATCTCGAAGCAATTCGGTGACGCGTCCACTTTGCCTTGAATCAAGATTCCCAGTAGGTTCATCGGCAAGGAGAATCACCGGTTCGATCGCTAGCGCTCGGGCGATTGCCACTCTCTGTTGCTCTCCACCCGAGAGCTTCGAGGGCACATGGTCCATGCGGTGACTCATCTCGACTCGTTCGAGGGCTATCTGAGCGCGCTGCTGAGCTTGCTTCCATGGAACCCCATCGAGTTGAAGCGGGAGAGAGACGTTTTCGATCGCACTGAGCGTTGGGATTAAGTTGAATGCTTGGAAGATAAAGCCGACCTTCCTGCGTCGAAGCAAGGTTCGCTGATCGTCGTCGAGATTGGCGATGTCGATGCCGTCGAGCAAGACTTGGCCCGAGGTCGGTGGTTCAATCCCCCCGATGATGCTCATGAGGGTACTTTTGCCCGAGCCGCTTGGCCCCATAAGCGCAACGAATTCCCCGGCTTCGATCTTGAGGTTAACACCCTTGAGAACATCAACAGCCAGATCACCGGCTCCGAATTGTTTGGTCAGATTTCTGACTTCGATGATCGGCATTAGGGACTGGCTTGGATGAGGGGCAAAACGGTGAATCAATCGAGGGATGGACTGGGCATTGTATCAGGATTCCTATCTTTTGGAGAGCTACAGAAACGACGATTCTTTGGTAAGATCTATCGATAGGGAAGACTGGGATATTGTTTCTTCGAATGCATTGCGTGGGATCCGATGAGAATTGCCGTTACCGGAGCGACCGGTTTGCTTGGGAACAACGTAACTCGCTTGGCCCTTGATCAAGGGATCCAGGTGGTAGCTATATCGAGAAACGCATCGAGTGCCTTGTCGCTTAAAAACTTAAATGTCGACAAGCTCGATGCAGATATCACGCAATGGGAATCGCTCGATCGCATCGAGGGTAAGATCGATGCACTGATCCATTCAGCGGCGCACATCCATATCGGTTGGAGCCAACGCGATCAAGGCATTCAGACCAATAAGACCGGTACAGCCAATGCGATTCGGCTTGCCCAAAAACATGGTGCAAGGTTGATTCACGTTTCGACCGTCAACACCCTTGCGATCGGTTCGCGGGAACGGATCGCCGACGAGCAGACCCCCGGCGATGGCCAAATCCCTTGCACTTACGTTGTCTCCAAGCGAGCCGCAGAGCAAGAGGTCACCGAGGCGATCGCCAACGGTTCGGATGCGGTGATTGTTTACCCGGGATTCATGCTCGGCCCGTGGGATTGGAAGCCAAGCAGTGGACGAATGATTTTGGATCTGCGCAAGGGTGCTCCGCCACTGGCACCCTCGGGCGGTTGCAGCATTTGCGATCCAAGGGATGTTGCTCAAGCGATGCTCAGAGCGATCGATCGAGCCCCCCTAGGCGGACGCTATGTGCTAGCCGGCGAGAACTGGACTTATTTCAAATTGTGGCAGGAAATCACTCGGCAATTCGCAAGCCGCTTGCCATGGACTTCTTTGCGAAGACCGGGCCAGTTCGTCGCCGGTTGTGCGGGCGATCTATTGGGAAAAATCACAGGCAAAGAACCGCTGATCAATTCGGCAGCGATCGCGATGGCGTCTCAGTTCCATTGGTACTCGAGCAAGCTTGCGATGGATCAGCTCGACTATAATATTCGCCCAGTCGAACAATCCATCGCCGATGCAATCGCCTGGATGCGCGATCAAAAAATGATCGCGACGTAGATCGAAGATACCGACGTTTTGCCTTGCGGGTAAGTTTATCGATTACCGATGGGGATCCGTGCAAACGTATGAAACGGTTCACTATCTATAAAGCAGCAAAATGAGCATCCCAGAGTCGCGAGGTCGACCAACACGAAGGCCGTGGCATTCGCAGCTGCCCGGACACGGGCATCCTTACCCGATTTCGGCAATATCTGTTTAAGGAATGCGGTTTTTGCTAAGCGTCTTCAAGAGGTGACCGTTCGCCCAACAAGAACGCTTTGCAGTGTACGGAAATGAAAATCACACTGGATGTCAACTGTACCAGCGACCCAAAGGAAAAGAACTGCTTTTTAGTGTCATCAGAGTACTTTTCAGGAAAGAACTCCCGGTGAACACCAAGCCGATAAGCAAATCCGCCAACATTAAGACCACGCTTGGCCTTGCTTGTATTTGTATCGATGGGCGATATGGATACATCCACAAACTGATCTCGGGGCGCTCCCGCAACAAAACGGATTTTGACAAATTTGTTTGCTAGTGTCACATGCCCGCACTTCCAGCCATCCACAAGTTCGAATGTATCTTCGACGATCGTTAGGTCATATTCAGCCTGCAGGTATTGGGTCAACCCGTCGACATCCTGACGAAAAGTAAGGTTGCTCATGCGGGCACCCATTTTTTCTGGGCATCATTCCAAACGTGACCTGCGGCTTCGATGATCTTCCGCTCTTTGTCGAGTATTGTGTCAACTGTCGGATCAAGATCAATCGGAAGGCCATCATCGTCAACAAACGAATCCTTTATTGGATCGACAGTGCCGATGCCAAGAGAGTCCTGTGCATATGTTGAATGAGATGGGGCCATCAACAAGCACAGTACGAATAGAAATAGTAACACGACTGATCTAAGCATTGCTTTGTCCTTTCAATTGAAATATCGAACTCCGTGGTCACCGATGTCGCCAGAGACCACGATTCAAAAAGTGAGGAGAGCACCACCGGCGACTTCGGTGCACCACATTGGTACGCCCGTCATGGGGATTGGTTTGCGGAGTTTCGGCCTCTGACACGTAGTCAGCGCTATCGTCCATCAAGTGTTCGTTTTGGCATTGTGTGCAAATGCAGTTGATCTTTGCTCGACCGGCACAGTCTTGGTAATACTTCTGTGTCACCAACCCAAATTCACACAGCGTGAGCGTCTTCGATCGAGAGGAACTAAGTTTCTGGAGGAAACCCGCTGCGAATTTCAAGTAGGTGGAAGCTAACGAGTTGTCGCAGGCCGCATGATGACTAACTGCATCTCGTCTTTGAAAAGCACAAGAGGCTGGCCCTTGAACACGGCGATGACTTTTTGCTGGTTCTCGTTAGCGTCTCCAAAAGGAGAAATGCGTTGCACTTCGTATTGATCGCCTGTGTCGTCTGATTCAAGGTATTTCCAGATCACTTTGGAAACTGCTCCCGGATGACCGCACTTCATTGCGTGCTTCGCTTGAATTCCTAAATTGACGGGTTTTGGCGTAAACCGAGAAATGCATCCGTTGGTTTCACCATACTTTCGATTGTTGATAAACAATTCAACGTCTGGGAAGTGTGGCGATATCTCCTTACTGGATTCATCCTCTACTTGTCGCAATCGACGATTACTTGCTTCTTTTGCGCTACGTATCGAGGTGTCTGTACGAGTGATTGGTTTCTCGCACCCACATCCGAGAGCGGCAAAGACAGCTACAAGTAAGAGCACGTACTGATGTTTTTTCATCCAGTTTCTGAATCCTTTGGAGGATCTGAAGTCGGATCAGCCTAACCCGTGTAGACCGCTCCAATACAGCCTCTCGCACAAGTTGGCCTCGACCCGAAGTGCGAATATACCCGGTACTTGCGAGCCGATCAATCAATGGGTCGAGTGGTAGTCACCATCTCAGGGTTTTAGGGGATCACACAGATAGTTCGAATCCTACCGCCTCCGCCGGTGCGGATTGTGGCCAGAGAGGCACATGCAAAACCCCAATGTTTTGCCGATTCGCGCGACTCGAAAAACGACTCGATTTCTGAAGCGTGATGCGAAATGCAAGGCCACAGGCGCCATGCACCTAGCCAACCTGGGCGCCAAACCCATTAAGTCCTACAGACGGAGGGTACCTGTCATTTTTAGTGCCAATTGTGGCCACACCACAAGCATTGCTTGGCCTCGGGGGTTCTCGCGATCCTGTCGCATTTGGGGCAGCGATTAGACTCCGTCTTATCAACGGACTGAGGTAAATTCACTATTGGCTTTGCATTAGCCAGTGATAATCCGAGTTGATGCAGTTCGCTAACCTCTCGCAGGCGACTTGAAATCGCAGAACTCGACATGTCCACTGCGTTGCAATTTGAAAACCGCTTGTGATTTAGTCCGCTACTGATCATCAGCAAACCCAAGTTGTTTGATATCGATTCGATCGATATCTCGCCCAGCGGCAAGTTTCATTTCAATCAAACCGTCTCTCGATACTGAGCAAATGGGAAGCCCATTCCAGTCAAACCATTGCCGTTGGGTCCAAGCAATTGTGTCCAATCGTTTCGGTACCAGCAAGACAAGGATTCGGTATTCAGTACCCTCAATCTTGAGAATACGATAAACATCAGAGTCTGGGAACGGAATTCGGCCTGACTCGTCAAGGAATCCGGCTTCCGCAGCAACTTCTTTTGCTCGGTTGAGCGACTCGGAAGGGATCAAAAAATCAATGTCTTTTGTGAATCGAGGATAGCCATGGAGAGCGACAGCCATTCCTCCGCACAATGCGTACTCTATTTTCGCTTCATTGAAACGTTGCACAAGTTCGCGAAGTTCGGATTCAAGCGTCAGCACAGTGTCCTTCTAACTTTTCTTCGGTTTCGGTAATTGTCTCTGTTTTTTCTGCAACACATACGATTTCAACCCGTCTCATCGACTCAAGTATCCCTGACTTTAAGACAGGGATCAAGCGTTGCTCAATAGATATTTGCTGCAACGAGTTCTCGCCGAGGGGCGATCATCGACTGGGAGATGAACCGGATGAGTATCCCGGAGCCAAAGGTCGAGCACCACGAAGGACGTGGGATTCGTAGCTGTCCGATCTTCCCCGAGCTGCGACCGATCCTCGACGAAGCCTTCGAGATCTTCGGAGACAAGAGCGAATATGTGGTCGCGGCTCCACAGTACCGTGCCGCAGCCAACACGGCGATGGGTTGGAAGAATGCCAACCTACGCAGCGAGATGACGCGACTGCTTCGCCGCGCCGGCGTTTCTGGTTGGCCACGATTGTTTCATTCCATGCGGGCAAGCCGCCAAACGGAACTGCAACGCGAGTTCCCGCTGCATGTCGTCTGCTCTTGGCTTGGCAACTCACCACGGATCGCGCAACAGAGTTATTTGCTGGTCACCGAGGATGATTTTGCGAGGGCGGCCGGAGCGAAGAAGGTGATGGTGGAAACGGTGGCCAATTCCTGAGTTCGATCGTTTTCAGATCAGCAATTGCGATCGGCTTGAGAAAGGGAAAAAAACGCCCCGACTCATACAATTCCTGAACCGCTTGCTCCATATTTGGGATCGTTACCTCCGGAACAATGATCAACCCTGGAGGGGCAAAGCATGGGTCGTGCATTGTAGGCAGATCGAAACTGCAGATCTGCGCGAAATAAACGGGGAAGTGATCACCGTTGGGTAATTCGACCACTGCATAAGGCCAATAACCTTTGTCCGTGTACAGCGCATCGAATTTGATTGGGAAATGCAGGATCACTTTGTTTGAACTCATGGAGGATGTCCTACCTTTCGGAACAGAAGTCACGGAGACATTGGAACAATGTCGCAATTGCATGCTGCTCAGACTCGGGGTCTTCCAAATTTCGCCATGGCGTTTTGGACTCAGGAAATGCGATGTACAACACCAGGACGGGCCAACCCATGTTGTGTCCATGCGTTGCACGCAAGCGAAGCCATTCGCTGAAGCCTTTTAGAAATTCGAATCCCGTTCCCAAATCGAATCCTTGGATACAGGAAGCGACGGAATCATACGTAACTTTTCGTAGAAACATGCCAGGTCGAGATTGAAGATCCGAAAGTACCTCTGGAAACGACATCCCTGCCGCTGGCGGTAACCGTTGGTTATCGATTCGTTCTCTTGCCCAGGTTGCCAATTTACCGTTACGCAGGTCCAGTCTCCCTAAAACAACTTCATCGGAACTTGGGGCCAAGATCGCATTTTGATGGGTCGCTCGGTAGTGAGTGTGGTCGGTATCGTAATCGGCAAGATGATCCTGGTTGGCCTCCGACTGTTTGACCAACTCGGATGCCAGTTTCCTAAGACCACCCGGAGTCCCGTAAATGCAAATCTTGTTTCGTCCATCTTCTTCGCGCCTT
>Ga0315904_10005095_pt1 | contig 18379 bp, 13 predicted proteins | sample LakEriMetagenome_6_FD_203529 | JGI IMG/M metagenome (GOLD analysis project Ga0315904, IMG submission 203529) | Freshwater fungal communities from buoy surface, Lake Erie, Ohio, United States - Buoy 12 MA120 | ecosystem: Environmental > Aquatic > Freshwater > Lake | place: USA: Lake Erie, Ohio...
TCATCTGTGAATCCTTTAATGATGACAAACTTATTTCGATCTTTAACTTGATCGCAAATATCTTGTAACTGTGACTTATGTGCAGAAGTCAATTTCCATTGATTGCTTTCAAAGTATAATTCGAGAGCGGTATTTGAGAAAGGTTTTTGTACTTGCGGAAGAGTTACTGCTATTTTCTCTTGTGGTCTGATATCAGGTTGAAGACATACAAAGTACATACCTTCTCGATCATTTATTGTATCAGTTGAAATGATGCATGCAGTATCTCCTCGAGCAGTCAATGTAATAGAACGCTCATTCCCGGATGTATTGATATATGGGCCCAAATTGACCGGTTTGCTCCATGAAGTCCAGCTATCATCCAATCTTCTGGATATGAAGAGATCACTTCCACCATAACCTCCCAATCCATTTGAGTAGTAATAAAGCGTTTTATTATCCTGTGCTATGAAAGGAGAACCTTCTCGTGAAGAAGTATTGATTGTTTTACCCATCCACATTGGCTTTGACCATATATTGTCATTTTCTTTAAACGAAACATATAAGTCCAAGTCTCCCATTGATTCTGTATGATTCATGGCTAGAATCAATACATTTTGATCTGCATTCATTGTGGCAAAATACTGTGGAGATCTCATGACAAAATCTTTGATTGTGAAAGCCGGTTTGATATCCCATGTGTCTTTCTTTAGATCGGCCATGTGAAACGATAAATTACCAAGTGCATTGACTGTGGCAATGAATGCTGAGTTTCCATCAGAAGTGATTGAGAAAAGAGCATTGGAACGAATCGTATTTATTGATGGACCAGCATTAATGGGTGAAGTCCAATAGTTATTGTTGATTCTGTCTGTATACCATATATCATCCGGATCGGAAATTCCACCAATATTATCCGGATGCTCTTTTCGGACAAAATACAATCTCGTTCCTGATGGATGGAGAACGGGAAGCAATGTACGAGAATAACTATTCACTATGTCGGGCAATCGTTCTTTGCAAAAGAATGATTGTTGTGCTTCAACAAATTGAAACATAAACAACTGCAGAGCAATGATACATACATAGTTTAATTGTTGAATTGTGCTTTTATTGCGCTCCATGTTATTCCTGTTGTATCGTGTTTTCCCAAAAAGTCAGACCATCGCTGAATGCTCCAAAGTCCATCCATTTGTCTTTTTATGACAAATCTCAGAGAACCGTTTGCTTCACCTGAGATGGAAATCATTCCATGCGGTACTATGAGTCGATAATCAGATTGAATAATGACTGAATCAGGAGTTATTCCATCAATATTTGTATTTATTAATTGTAATTCCGTTTGTACATCTTTCGGAATTTTTGACATGACATTTTGAAAATAGACTCTTTCTTGATTGATATTCCATTGAGAAAACAATCCTCCATATCTGGTGAGTACTTCGATGCTTGGTTCAAATACATAAAATTGGTTTGAGCCATTTAAAGAATCTGAGAAACATCGAACATATCCTGTGGGATCTTTGAATTGAACAGACTTTTTCAAATTCAAAAGGACTGTCTGATAATCAAAAGGAGGATCATACTGAACGGTATTTTCTGGATTCTCGGGGGTTCTGGGTTCCAATAAAGAACATCCTGAACATAGCAGACAAAACAAGAATATGTATAGATGTTTAACCATGCTTACATCGCAATTCTCGATTCCAAAGCTTTTGATAGAGTTGCTTCATCTGTATACTCTAATTCACTGCCAATCGGAATGCCTCGCGCTGGACGACTGACAATGATATCCAATGGTTTGATCATCCTAGCCAAATATTGCATAGTGACTTCACCTTCGACAGTAGGATTAAGAGCCAAAATGATTTCCGTTACATTGGAATTCAATCGTGCTATCAATTCCCGAATTTTAAGATCATCAGGATTTATGCCCTCAAGCGGATTGATATTACCATGCAACACATGATATAATCCTTTGAATTCACTCATTCTTTCAATGATCAGAACATCGGTTGGTTGTTCAACCACACAAATGACCGTACGATCTCTTCTTTCTGTAGAACAAATAGGACATGGATCATGTTCGGTATATGTAAAGCATATCGAACATGAATGAACAGATTCTTTCATTCGTATCAAAGATGATGCAAATGAATGTATAAATTCATCTGATTGTCTTAAGAGATAAAAGGCAAGTCTTTGTGCTGTTTTTCTTCCAATCGACGGAAGGGAAGCAAAATGCTCCACAACGGCTTCTATGGCTTCGGATTGAACATTCATAGTATGAGATATGATAGTTAACACGCAAATTTACTAAGTTATTCGTGTTCGACTCTCTGATATAGTCAATTCATGGAATTATCTGCTATTTTTGCATGTATTATGATGATAATCACACTTTTTAACCGGAGTTAGTTATGGGAATATTCTCTCGAATAGCCGATGTATTCAAAGCAAATGTGAATGATGCACTTGATAAAGCAGAAGATCCGGAAAAGATGCTCAAGCAAATGGTCATTGAAATGGAAGAATCGGTAAATAAAGCCACATTGGCCATAGCAAATTCCATGGCTCATGAAAAATCGCTTTTACGCAAGCTTGAAAAAGCCAAGAGTGATTCTGCCGAATGGTTACATAAAGCTCAACAAGCGGTAACTGCAGGCAGAGAAGATTTGGCTAGAGCGGCTTTAGAAAAGAAAGCTATTCAGGACAAGAACATAAGTGATCTAGAACCGATTTATCTGACTGCAAAATCAACATCTGAGAAATTACGCACTCAACTTGATGCACTGAAACATAAGCTTGATGAAGCAAGAGCAAGACAAGGCACTCTGATAGCCAGATCTCAGGCCGCAAAAGCACAAAAGCAAATAGCGCAAACATTCAGCGGAGTTGGTTCTGATGCTTTCTCTAAATTTGACAAATTTGAGACAAAGATTGAAACATTGGAATCTCAAGCAGAAGCATTTGAACAATTGGCAGGACAATCAACTACACTCGATGATGAATTCAAGAAACTCACTTCAACTTCACAGGTTGAACAACAATTACTCGAGTTAAAGGCTTCAATGGGCAAATTGCCTTCTGCATCAAAAGATGCTCTTCCACCACATCAAGAATAAGGAATGGAATAATGCATACTCCCGAAGATCTCATACAAAAGACAAGAGATAAAGTAGAATCAGTACTCAAAACTCAGTATCCCGATCATGTGTGTTTTGACAATGAATCATTTTCAATTGATGCCGGCTCTTCCAGAGTGATGATCATTATCAGACCTTTTACTGATAATGATACTTGTATAGAATGCATGGCAACTTTGGTTTCAGGAGCAAATATCAATGAGGATTTACTCAGATTTCTCATGAGAAAGAATGCTGAATTACATTTCGGTGCATTCTCTTTAATGTTTGATGATACAATTTGCTTTGCACATTCAATAGCAGGAATCAATGCCGATGAAAATGAAATCATCACCAGCATTCAATCTGTGGCTTTGATTGCGGATCACTATGTCGATGAAATAATGACTATGGCCGGCGGTGAAAGATGCAGCGAAGTTTCCGGAATATAATGCAACTTATTATGGAGTATTCGGACTGGGAGCAAACATTCTAATGGAATATCTCAGTCCGATTTGTCCTCTGAAACCGGAAATATTCAATATTGCATCACTTAATGTAGAAGAAAACGGAAGATCATATAATGCTGAAGCAGTTATATGCACAGACGGGGAAACTCTTACCATTGGTTCAATTCCTATCACTCCACCAATCTGCAAAGGATTATATGTGGTAATTTCACCTGAACCCAACGTTCTTTCTTGCAATGTTTGATTTCCAACCACAAAGCCAATGGATTCCGGACTAACAATTCTTGTTTTCTGATTATACTCACCTGATGACGGAATCCCTAATCGCAAACCTCCAATCCCACGAAGAACAAATCCATAGACTTCGAAGATATTATATCGAAGATCAGTTTGAAATTCTATGAATTGCATGCTGGCGTCAATAGAATTCTCCATGATTGCTTGTGAGAAACCACTTGTGGAATTATCATCTCTTATGGGAAATGTAGAAGATGTAGTAAGTAATCCGCTTCTATCACGAAATCCAATACCCCCGGTAAGCGAAAGAACATTTGATAATGGATATTCACCCTGAATACCAAAGGACATACCATTTCCTAAACCGGAATTAAATTCATCACAAGAGACAGTTCCACCGAATTGCTTGAATTCCGATGAAAATGTATTACTCATGAATCCACCGGATACTTGAACAGCATAAATCTCTGTTTGTAAGAATCTATAGGACTGAGCCACTAATCCGGATGTGGAGATAGTTAGTAGTATAAAGAATATGGAGAATCTGAACATTTTCATGTATTTATACGCTTTAATGAATTCGGAATTCAAATTACACACTTTGAGTAAATTCGTTCATCCAAATTTATACACATTATTCTATTACCATACTCTAATTTGTCAGGCAATAGAGGACCTAAGAGTTATAACGGTGATTTCAGGCGGAATACCCACTCTGATAGGAGGGCCAACTGTCCCAAGTCCACGATTCACATATAAATATTTGTCCTGCTGCATATACAAACCTGACCATTGTTCATAGACAAATTGTGCAGGACTATATGCTTCGTCCAATAACTCAATTCCAATTTGGCCACCGTGGGTATGTCCCGACAGAGTAAGATCTGCCAAACCCGAATCCAAGATTTCCATTTTCCAATATGTTGGATCATGCGCCATAAGAATTGATGTAACTTCTTTTGAAACACCGTCAAAGGTTTGGGCTAAATTTCCAAACTTTTGATTGAAACCTGTATTGTCAGTACCCGCAATAACCAAATCAGCATTATTGATATTTAGAGATCTGGCATCATTGATCAATAAATCAATACCTGTCGAGCGAATCATATTGCATAATTGCTTATGCTTGATACCGGTCATATAATGATCATGATTACCCAAAGAACCATAAATGCCAATTTGAGCTTGAAGTTGGCGAAGAATTGGAAGAAATAACTGTAATTCATCAGGATCGAAATTCACATAGTCACCGGTTATCGCAATTATGTCTGCTTTTTGCTTATTGATGATATGTACTGCTTCTTGTAAATAGCCGGTTCCAAAGTATGAACCCGTATGAATATCTGAAATCTGTAGAAGGCGAATGCCATCTAGATTTCTACTTAGTCCGGGAAGAACAAGTTCAATCTCTTTCGTTTCAATATCATAAATGGTATGCAATACGCCTTGAGCTGTTGCAATGAATGGTAGTATGGAAGCAGAAACACCTATTGTGTGCAATACTTTTCTTCTTTCAAGAGAAGGTGAATCATCAATTGTTACTATTGACTTATTCCTGATTTTTTTAATAAGTGTAATTACTAGTCCGATTCCGTCTTTGAACAAAAAAAAGATTGATAATGGATATTTAGGTAAATACCAAATGGCAATCATGATTTGGAATATATGTCCTGAAACTAGATTGTTCCCCTTAGTCAATCTCTCAATTGTAGTTCCAATGAGTAATAAGAACATGAATACTGCTGTATAGATATATACCTTTTTCCAGATTGGCTGAACATTTTCCAGCATATCAAGATAGTTCTTATATTTTCTAAATATATAGTAATCAATTCCACCTTGTAAAATTGCAAGGATTCCTAGAAACATGATTAGTCTAGCGATATCGGGTGTCATGTTTGAAACTTGTGGTGAATCATCATCTTGTCAAATCTATCGATTTTCACCATAATGCGGATAAAGCATTGTTTCTTTCCACAATGTTCCTTGAATGGTGATGGCATATGTACCAAATGGCAAATCATTGGGTAATGGGATATGCTTATACTCACCAGAGTTTAAATAAAAATGTTCATTGTGAAGAATTCTACCATCTATCGTTGATACAATACAATGTAGTTGTTCATTCAATCCGGACTGAATGTTTATGGTATTATTCTTCACCATGAATTGATATTGACCTTTTCTTGTGATGGGTCTGATTGTCCAAGCACAAGTTTGCTCATAGGGTACATCACATCCTCTTAGATCTCGAGTTGTACAATCTATTTCACCATCTAGCCATTGTATGATATAGGTATTGAATGTTCTATCATCAGATGGGAGATAGGGCATTACAGAAAGTGATATTTCACCAGTTTTATTTCCGGAATTATCGATTGTGAGTTGATATGCGCCGGGAACTGTTTGTACATGAGACGCACCTGTAATTCCGGAAGTAACATGCTGCTCAATCATACTTCCTGATGGATCATAAGTAATTGTCAATTTGGCATTTACATAAGCAGATGGTACAGATAACTTCATAAAGAATCTTTCACCCGGTTTTGCTGAACCATTCGATTGCAAAGTAAATGCAGCAATATTGGGATCAATGACTGATATTTTCATTTCATCAGTAGATTCACAGAATCCATTATTACCATTAACTTTTACAATCATATCCGATGAAATAGAATCAATTCGAATACGATTTTCATTTAATTGAGTAAAGACACCATTGCTCGACCAAGAATATGTATTTGCTCCATTTGATTGTACTTCAATGGAATTGCCTCTACAAATGATTGTATCCTTGGGTAAAGTGACAATCGGAACATCCTTGACATCAACATAAAAAGAGTCAAGTGATGAACACCCTGCTCTTTGTCCATTGATAATGATATAACCGGAAGAATTTGGCATTATAATCAGTGAGTCATTCTTGTTGGAAAGTAAAGAACAATCTCCTTTTAATGTAATTCCTGTGGATGGAAAAACAGTTACAGTGATCGGGTTATTCCTGCAAGTAATAGTATCAGCGGTTTTCAGAATTGGCAGTGAAGCATTGACATTGACAAGAATGCTGTCAATGGGTGAGTAGCAACCGTCTTTGCTTCCACGAAATGTATAATATGTGTTCTGCAATGGTTTTGCCAACAGGGTATTTCCATTTTTTGAAATAATACTCGGATGATCTAACCATTCATATGTATCTCCACCTTGCGCTGACAATGTAATTTCATTACCCAAACAAGTGATGGTATCACCCGATACTGTTATGGTTGGTATATCTTTTACAATGACCAATATGCTGTCTAGAACAGAACATCCCCCATTTGTTCCTTCTACGAAATACATTGTTGTTTTGCTGGGACTGACTTGTAAATCCCCTTGATTCGATGTGAATCCTGAAACCTTTTCAGTCCAAAGATATGTCATTGCACCTGAAGGTTTCAGGACAGCAGTGTCTCCCGGACAAATAGAAACATTATTTCCTGCATCAACATTGGGTAATGGTAAAACACGAATGATCACGGAATCATATCCTATGCAATTACCATTTTTTGCTTCCACATAATATGTGGTTGTTGTAGTAGGTGAGAATGTGGGTTCTGATGAATTAATGTCATTTATTCCATTACCGGGTGACCAACGATATGTCATTGCGCCTTTCGGTTTTAGAGTTATAGGAGTTCCCGGACAAGTTGCAGTATCATCAACCAAAGAAATTTTCAATTCATCAGCTACAGTAACTTTAACGGTGTCATATGAAACACAACCCGCAATGGAAGTCACAGTCAATACATACTCTATGGATGCAGTAGGCGTGCAAACAGGCATCGATGTTTGACTATTGTCCAGATATGTATTTGGTGACCATGAATATCGTGCTCCATTTTCAGGAGCAGAGCCAAGTTGCAATGGTTCTTTGGGACAAGTTGATTTATCAATACCGGCATTTGCAACAAAACCTTGAATCACATTCACACGGATAAATGCGGTATCAATGCATTGTCCACTCGAAACTATGACACCATATGTAGTATTATTTTCAGGTTGTACAATAGGAGTAGATGAATTTGTATCTGAGATATTCGGCCCCATGAACCACCTAAATACACTTCCACCTGATGCGCGAAGTTGTACTCTATCTCCTCGGCAAATAGTTGTATCGGGCGATGTCAATGCTGTCAAATTATTCTCTGTATTAACTATTACGGTATCATAAGCAATGCAACCAAACTCATTGGTTACTTTCAAAATGTATCTAAAATTTGGACTGGGAGGACTTGCAATAGTCTTGGAAAGGAACTTATTGGTGACATATTGCTCCGGTGACCACAGATAGGTATAACCACTCTTGGGATTTAAACCGATCTCTACTGATCCACCTGGACAAGTTGTCTTATCCTTACCAGCATCTGCAATAGGAAAGGGAACAACATCAACTCTTATTGGAACTGTATCTGTACAAATACCATTTGATGCAATGAGATAATATTGTGTCGTTGAATCAGGACTTGCAATTGGGTTTGCAATGGTTGTTGAAGATAATCCATAGGATGGGAACCACTTATAGGTAGTAGCTCCGGATGCTTTCAATTGCGTTTTTCCACCTTTACAAATACTGCTCGGTACTTCATATTGAAGATTAATAGGAGGAAGCAATCCCACATGAATCGTTTGCTTTGTCTGACAACCGAAAGGATTGGTAATGAACAATGTATAGGTTGTTGGAGCATTTGGTTTTGCAATTGGATTTGCAATTGCAGCATTACTCAAACCTGTTATTGGAGACCAAGCATATGAATATCCTGTCATTGATGGCGCACCGATCCGAATGCCGGAACTAGGACATGCTAATACTGAGTCAATGCTCAATCCAAGTCCATATTCAATCTGAGTTGGCAATCCTAATACAGTTCTTCCACTTTGATTTAGAACATTGAGTGTATATCCGATTTCTTTACCATACTTATTTGGTTTATTGATTACATCCAATTGGCTTGGCCTATCTGCTACAACATAGATTTTGCCATCAGGTCCCAATTGCATTCCGAATAATTTTCTTGTTCCTAAGGGTAGAGTCCACATGGATCCTGAAATTGAGGCCTCATCATTGATTGAAACATCAAATTGAAACAATGCAGATTCTGAACTCTGTTGTTTATCTAACGTTCCTGTTGTAAAGAGTTTCTTGCTATCCGGTGAAAATGCAGCCCCATAATTTCCATAGCATTTGTTTTTGGCAATGAATTTGGGGTTTGTGGCTTGACCAGACTGTAGATTGAAATCAAAAAGTACTACTGCTTGCAAATAATTTGTGCCATCAGCTTCTGAGAGTACTACCAATTTAGAGCCATCGGGTGAAACCTTCATAGCGCCAACTGTATAGTAGTTAAACAAATTATTATAATTGGAAAGGACAGGTGAAGAAACTCCTGAGGCAGTCACTTTATATGCAATAATTCTGGATTGTGATTTATGATGATAAATTGCCCAATATGAATTATCTGCACAATGTTGTGTGCCTGCCAATTTCTCTGACATATTATCTTGCAATTCAACATTAGAAAGAAGAATTGATGGAGTGTTCTCAAGACTGATATGAGAATAGTATGATTTACTTTGTGTTGTACCTTGTCCCGTTAAATCAGGTGCAGTAAACAGGTATACTCTTTTTGCATTTGCAGGGTCAGGTATAAATATGCAACATTGCGTTGATGAAATTCCACTTTTGAGCGAATCTCCACCGGGTACTACTGATCCATCTGGAAGAAACAGTTTTTTACCATCTGAATATAATAATACATTTCCTGTATTTGGATCGCAATAGACTGCACAACCTTCCCATGTGTCGAGTTTTCCGGTGATGGGTGAGGGAATTGCATTCGTAAATCTTATGCCTCCAAATTTGCCATAATACCAAGTCTGATTTGAACTTTGCTGTGCAAATAATGGAGCAGAAATAGAAAATATCAATGTAAATAGTAAGAATCGTATCATTATGACTCCTTGATGTACCCTAAAAATACAAAAAGTTTTATGTGTACTTACGGAATTATATTTAAGTGATTTATCCACATAAATCATTGGGAATTTCAATACCTGCAATGTGTGCAGTTTGGATGAAATCTTGGGGAGGTTCTTTGATGAACAGTAATTCTTTACCGGTAATTGGATGAACAAAACCAAGCATTCTTGCATGCAATGCCTGATGCTTCATTATACCCAAACACTGCATTGCTGATTGCTTTGATTCATTGCCGAATTTTACCTGATGTGGCAAATTATCGCCGCCATAGGACATGTCACCAATCAATGGATGATGTATTGATGAAAAGTGAACCCTGATTTGATGCGTTCTACCAGTATGGAGTTTGATCTGTAATAATGAAGCATATTTACCCCTGCTGCGTGTCCAATATTCAGTTTTTGCATATTTACCACCTTGTTTGGTAACTGAAAAAACTTTTCTATTTCTTGGAGAGGGAGCTAGATTGTTTTCGATGATGGCATGATCTTCTTTGACAATTCCCCAAGCCAAAGCCATATACTCTCTTTGAACAGTTCTATCCGCAAACTGCTTTGAAAGTTCAGGGGTAATTTCTGATTTCTTGGAAATGACCATCAAGCCGGAAGTATCTTTGTCGAGTCTATGCACTATTCCGGGTCTTAAGGCATCATCCTTGGCAATGATGGCTTGTGTAAATGCATCTTCAGGTAAATCTTCTTCTTCGGAATCTTCTTCAAAATCGGATAAAGGAATTGCTTCTCTATAACCTATGTGCCATAATACTGCATTTACAAGTGTACCATACCTATTCCCAAAGCCGGGATGCACAACAAGTCCTGAAGGTTTGTTAATTACCAACAAATAGTCATCCTCGAAAACTATTTCCAAAGGAATATTTTCGGGTAATAACTCAAGTGGGGGCGGTCGCATAAATATGCAACGAATCGTATCCCCGGGTTTGATCTTATATGAACCCTTTCTTATTGTACCATTGACAGTCACTTGCTCAGTATCGATTGCCTGCTGAACTTTATTTCTTGTTGCATTGGCTATGGCATTAGTGATATAGACATCAAGTCTCAAAGGTTCCTGACCTTTTGAGACCAATAAGTCAATCACTTTTTCTATATAATCTGGATATTGTTCCTTTTCAATTTCCATTATCTGTTGTTTCTGTGAATTCATTCACTTGTGTAAATGGATATGGAAGATATCGATTATATAACAGTAGGAGAATCATGCCAATTGAAACACAGGAGTCTGCAATATTGAATACGGGCCAATGTGTATAGGCCAGTTGTCCTACTTGTATGTCCGGAATATCGATTTGTATAAAATCAACAACCAAGCCATAGAAGAGAGGACCTTCTCCATAGAATACACCATAGAACATTCGATCAATAAAATTTCCGAATGCACCTGCCAGAATGAGCATGATGGCTATTCTGATTTGGATTTTTGCTGATTCAATCATCAACAAATAATACACTAATCCAATTGAAGCAATAAGTGAAAATAAGGTCAGAAATATTTTACCTGAACCAAACTCCACACCAAATGCCATTCCGGGATTCTCAACGAAAGTAAATCGCAGAAATTCACCAAGCACCGGTATGCTTTCACCGAGAAACATGCCATGATGGGTAAATCCCATAAGAGAAAAGCCTTTTACTGCTATTTTGGTCGCTTGATCAAGAATAATCAACAAAAAAGCAATAAATAACAAGCGATGTGAATGGACTTTTGAATCCATCATGATTTACTCATTTCTTCCGGCAATAATATCAATGCCATTATCAGGGCAGCGACCATGAATTTTGTATGATGCAGACTGTGTGGTAATTGGAACAGCTAGTAATCTAGCTTTGGCTATGAGAATATTACATTCTTTGCAAATACCATATGTTTTATCATCAATTCTCTTGATTGCATCATCCAATTTTTTTATGTAATCAAAAATGCGATTCATCTGAGCATATGTTTTCTCTTTTTCCAATGCCTCAGATCCTTGCTCTGCCATGTGTACTGAGTATATCATGGATTCGGAAGCCATTTCTGCATTGGTCAAATCATCAAGTCTTTCCTTGAGCATTCGCATTTCATCCAATGCTTCATCTTTGATCTTCTGAATATGTTGTCTGAACATTTTTAAGTCAACATCAGAATATCGTACCTTCTTGGTAGATGGTTTGATAATAGGCTTTTCCTCTTTAGGATGCATTGCAAATGCAGCAGCGCCTTTCCCTTCAGGCATTTTCATTGCTTCCAAGCCTGCGGCTGATGGTTTTTCAGATGCTTTATTACTTGACTTGGATCTACTTGCAGGCTTCTTTTCTTGCAAAGTCAATTGCAATGGAGGAGGCATCGCAGGCAGTTCTAATTCAATTAATGGTTCATCATTAGGAGCAGATGTTAGATCATTTGAAGGAGTGGCTTCCTTGTTTTCTTTAGTTGCATTCTTGGGTGATAATTTTTTGCTTGATTTTTCAGTTTTAGGAGCAACTATATCTTTAGTTTCAACCTTTTTTGTCATAGTCTTGATTGAATCTTTCTTTTCTGTTTTTGAAGTGGTGATGGTCTTATTTCCTTTATTTGAAATAGAAAGCGAAGCCGATTGCTTCGAAGTTGTTTTTTCAACACTTTTGGCAACTGGCTTCGCTTGTTTTTTTTCAGTTTTGGTAGAATCTACCACTGAAGACTTCACTGCTTTTTGTTTAGAAACATCTACAGATTTTACTGTGACAATATCTTTTATGATAGTCTTTTGTTTCTTGACAGTGACTTGGGCAGTTTTGGGTCCTTTAGAGGGACTTACTTTTTTTTTACGGCAACTTTCTTTGCTGCCGGTTTTGCTGCTTTCTTTGCTACCGGCTTTGCTGCTTTAGCTGCCGGTTTTGCCGCTACTTTCTTTGCTGCCGGCTTTGCTGCTACCGGTTTTGCTGCTTTTTTTGCTGCAGGTTTCGCAGCTGCTTTTGCTACGGGTTTTGCTGCAACTTTCTTTGCTGCAGGTTTAGCCGCTGCTTTCGCTACGGGTTTTGCTGCAACTTTTTTTGCTGCAGGTTTAGCCGCTGCTTTCGCTACGGGTTTTGCTGCAACTTTTTTTGCTGCAGGTTTAGCCGCTGCTTTCGCTACGGGTTTTGCTGCAACTTTCTTTGCTGCGGGTTTAGCCGCTGCTTTCTTTGCTGCGGGTTTAGCCGCTGCTTTCTTTGCTGCAGGTTTCGCAGCTGCTTTCTTAGCAACGGGTTTTGCCGCTGCTTTCTTTGCTGCGGGTTTCTTTGTTGACGCCATACAGCATACACCTTAAGTAATAAAACAAAACAAAACTAAATGCGGGATGCATTTATTTTTTCTGTTATCAATCAACTCTTGTGATAAACACAGAAATAATCTCTTGATCAATTTCAATTGTATGAGCGTCGGAGTTAATACTTTCAACGCTGTTACATGTCACACACAAAATTTCATTACAAACATAATCAGATAATTTGATTATTGCATCAGAAATTTCTTTGTTTGCTGAAAATTTTACAATGATGCGATCAGTGACTTGTAAACCTATATTCTTTCTAAGGTTTTGAATACGATTTACGAATTCTCTTGCCAAGCCTTCTTGCTTTAATTCTTGATCAATCTCTGTATCAAGTGCAACTGTCAGAGAACCTTCATTCGCAACAAGCCAACCTTCCATATCATGAGTCATTACATCAACATCTTCCAAAGTAATTAAATAGGATTCTTCACCGATATTGAATTTGAAAGATTGTTCTTGTAGGAATGATCGTATCTGTTGTTCATCCATTCCTGAAATCACATTTGCAATTCTCTGAGTTTGCTTTCCATATCTCTTGCCTAATGCTTTGAAATTGGCTTTGACACTGCGTTTCACAATACCTGCCTCTTCATTGACATATTCAACTGCTTTGATATTCAGCTCTTCTTTTATGATATTTTCAATTGCTTGAATATCACGTCTTTGTTGAGGAGATATGACGGGAATGAGTATTCTCTTCAGTGGTTGTCTGGTTTTGATTTTGGATTTTTCACGTAATGATCTTGCAAGGAAAACAATTGTTTGTGCAAGTGACATTCTTCTTTCCAAATCTCCATCTATACAAGAAACATCTCCCATAGAAATCAATCTCATGTGAATGGAAAGTTCTTGTTTTTCAGTACGGAGTCTTCTATACAATACTTCAGGTAAAAATGGTGCAGCCGGAGCCATCATTGACATAACATCCAAGAGCACATTTCTTAAAGTCTGATATGCTGAAATCTTATCACTGTCTTTTTCGCCCTTCCAGAATCTTCTGCGATTTCTTCTGACATACCAATTTGAAACATCATTAATCATGAATTCTTGGACCAAACGACATGCTCTGAACACATCATAGGATTCCATGTATTGATGATATTGTTTCAATGTTGAATGAGTTTTTGATATAATCCAACGATCTATTTCAGGGCAGTCAGCCAATTCAATAAGATCTTCATTACCATCTATTCCATCGATATTTGCATAAAGACAATAGAAGGAATATGTATTGGTAAGTGTTCTGAAAAAATCTGCTATGACAGTCTTTGCTATATCAGATTCATTGAATAAAGTTGGTCTCCAAGGTGGATTATTAACCATAAAATACCACCGAACTGCGTCTGCTCCATATGAATCCATCATGAGGAATGGATCTACGGTATTTCCTCTGCTTTTGGACATTTTAAGTCCATTTTTGTCTAATACGAGTTCATTTACAATGATATTCTTAAATGCCGGTTTTTCAAACAATGCAGAAGCAATATTGTGGAGTGTATAGAACCAACCTCTTGTTTGGTCGATGCCTTCAGAAATAAAATCAGCAGGGAATTGACTTTCAAACAATGCTTTATTTTCAAAAGGATAATGGAATTGTGCAAATGGCACACATCCTGAATCGAACCAAACATCAATCACCTCAGTGGTTCTACGATAGATTTTCCCATTTTTACGGAAAATCACATTGTCTACAAAAGGTCTGTGTAAATCCAAAGGTAGAGGAGCATCAGAGACGGGAACATAAGTATCATCGGATATTTGATATTCACCTTTCAATAATTCCTCTATTGAGCCTATGGCAAACAAGTCCTCTTTGTCTTCACTCACCCAAATTGGTAATGGTGTTCCCCAATATCTGTCACGACTTAAAGACCATTCCTTAACTTCTTCAAGCCAATTACCAAATCTGCCGGTACCAATTTCGGAAGGCTGCCAGCGAATTGTCTTATTTAGATCAATCATTGTCTGCTTATAATCAGGAGACTTGATGAACCAAGAATTTCTGGCATAATACATTACAGGATTGTCTGTTCTCCAGCAATGTGGATAGGTGTGAACATAATCAAATGAGGATTTAAATATCTTACCTGCCTGCTTCAATGCTATGATAATGTCTTTATCCGCACCTTCTTCGACTCTATCAGCATATTTGAATGTTTTGATTGCTCTGCCGGCAAAATCCGATATGATCTCTGTAAAGTGTCCATTTGGTGTGACCGGTTGAAGAACAGGAAGATTGAATGCCTTTGACAATTCAAAATCATCCACACCAAATGCAGGAGATATATGAACAACACCTGTACCATCTTCGGTAGAAACAAAAGTACCTGGAAGAATGGTCAAAGCATTGGGGAAAACAACAGAATCAATAAAACAATAAGAGAAGATTTGTTCATACGTTGATCCAAGCAACTCCTCACCCTTGACTGTTGCAAGTACCTTTGGATCCTCGCCGAGAAGAGATTTGAGTGAATCAGCAATGATGAATCGTTCCGGTTTTCCTTCATTCGACTCTTTTTCAACTATGACATAATCAATATTTACACCCACAGCCAATGCAACATTCGAGAATAATGTCCATGGCGTAGTTGTCCAAACCAAGATATGAGCACCGATTGCATCAGATATTTTTGAATCAAGTATCTTGATTTTTAGATATACACTTGGGTCTTTGACTTCTCTATAACCGAGTGACAATTCATGTGAACTAAGAGGTGTTTCTATGGTAGGGGATTGAGGGACAACTTTATACCCTTTATAGATTAGGCCTTTGTCGAAAAATGTTTTCAAAGCCCACCATACAGATTCCACATAATCATTTGTACAAGTGATATAGGCAGAATTCATATCCACCCAAAATCCCATGCGTTTGGTGAAATCTCCCCAGCCCATGTCTCTTTCGATATTGCTGAATACAAATTCACGACAAGTAGCATTGAATTTGTCAATACCCATGACTTCAATTTCAGACTTATTCACCAAACCCAATTGTTTCTCTACGGCAATTTCCACAGGCAAACCGTGAGTATCCCAACCGGCTTGTCTGCGTACATAATGACCTGTCATGGTTTTATATCTGCACACCAAGTCTTTATCCGTTCTTGCCATCAAATGATGGATTCCTGGATTTCCATTGACTGTCGGTGGTCCTTCAAAGAAGCTAAATACAGGAGATTCTGCACGAGCAGACAATGATTTCTCAAAGATATTCTGGTCTTCCCAAAATGCAAGAATCTCTTTTTCTAAATCAGGATAATGAAGTTTTTCTGGTAAAGGTTGATACATGGAGTATCCGAGCTATTCGAAATGATATGAATTATGAAATCAGGAAACGCACATGATCAAGATGCTGCTCACTGATCATAGATTTTTACTAACATGGCAATTATAGTGATTTTTCATTGTAATTACCAACAAAAACAAGAGGTTCTACTTAAGAAAGAATGAATAAGAGTCATAATTTTCGATGCGTAATGCGTATTTTTGCAATGCAGTATGCTTTCCATTTCTTAACCATTGAATCAACCATGAAAGACATCCATGTTTGTGGCATAGGCCATGCACTTGTAGATATTGAATTTGCAATAGATGAACATACATTCAATGATTTGGGATTGACCAAAGGCTCAATGTCATTGGTCTCAGAAGAAGAACAGTCCAAAGTCATCTCCACACTCTCAGATCGTTCACATCATCGTTCAAGCGGTGGATCTGCCGCAAATACAATCATCGCAATTGGACAGTTCGGTGGGAAAGCCGCATATAAGACCATTTTGGGAGATGATCCATTTGGTGAATTTTATGCTCAAGAGTTTCGTGACTTGGGTATTAGACTTGATGCAGAGATCAAAGAACACTCCAAAACAGGTACATGTTTAGTTCTGATTACGCCCGATGCTGAAAGAACAATGATGACTTCACTGGGTGTGAACAGTACTTATAACAGAGATCATTTGGTCGAAGAGACTATCTCAAGATCCCAGTGGCTATATGTTGAAGGGTATCGATTAACCGAACCAGGTGGAGCAGATGCCATAAAAGAAGCTGTTATTCTAGCAAAGAAACATGACACCAAAATTGCTTTTACATATTCAGATTCTTTCGTTGTCAATGCCTTTCGCGATATAGTAGATGAAATATCTTCATTCACGGATCTAGTGTTTTGCAATGAGTCTGAAGCAATGGCATATACCAAGACTGATAATCATGAAGAAGCTTTTCGATTATTGAATGAGAGATTCACTCATACGGTTATGACCCGCGGTAAGCATGGTTCTGAATTATTGGTAAAAGGCGAGAGACATACAATTCCTGCTTATTCAACAACAGCTGTGGATACAACAGGAGCCGGTGATATGTATGCAGGAGGTTTTCTATATGGTCTTACTCAAGGGTATTCTGTATTGCGTTCAGGACATCTTGCTTCTTATTCATCGTCACGAGTTGTATCACAATTTGGTGCCCGATTAAAAGAATCTCCTGCTGAACTCCATGATTCCATCATTGTAAAGTTTGCATGAAATCAATCTATCTACATATAGTTCTGTTATTACTATTCTCATCGAATATACTTGCTCAATCCGGTTCAAGTTTAAAAGATTTCCAAAAGAAATTATCAGATTATTATGATCAGGAATTGATTGCTGATGTCATTTCTGAAATCGGCGATGAACAAGCGAAAGTATGGAGTTGGGACATTGGAGATTATTCACTGGATGATCACAATGATGTAGCATTTGTGGTGCGATTTCCGAAAGAGAAAGTCAAAGCATGTTCTGTGTATTTTTTTATTGATATCAATGGCACGCTGACTCTGGTTCACAAGCAAGCAAGAGCATTCATTGAGTCACCACTTGAAGTTGGGGTTGCCATCAAAAATGGTGGATGTCATGTAACTTCCAAGAATGAACAATTCAATTGGAATATAACAGGATATCAATTCAGACAAGGTGTTTTCTATGAAAGTGATCTGTTTTCCACTTCTAGGAATGCAGGTCAAACCCTTGAGATACATCGTGATCATATGCAAAGAAGGAATAAAACACATGTTTTTTCAACCAGAACAGAAGAAACTTCATACTATCATCACTATCATGATATTCCTGTGTATTCTTCCGACATCACAATTCCATTAGGGTTCCATAAGCCTATTATTATAGATGCTCCTGAAGATGTGATCAAAGGTGCATTTTATTGGAAAGGTCCCCAAGATGCATCCATGATCATTGAAAAAAGTGTGTATGGCAATTCAAATTGGGAA